>ULMU01025294.1_pt1 | contig 18420 bp, 17 predicted proteins | sample 1951741 | NCBI WGS metagenome assembly ULMU01 (sample SAMEA4835559, study PRJEB28245) | human gut metagenome | biome: gut microbiome; material: fecal sample | place: Denmark | collected 2008
AAGCGTCCGTCAAACTTGCTCGTGAGTACAACACCATCGTCTGCGTCACTGGAAAAACTGACTACGCCACTGACGGCAAGGAAATCCTTTCGTGTACCGGCGGCTCCGTTAAGGCAACACTTGTGGTCGGAACCGGCTGCTCCCTGTCAGCCATGGTGGCAGCCTTCGTTGCTCAAACCGAACATCCCCTTGAAGCTGTCATTTCCGCCTGTGCGCTTGCCAAACGTGCCGCACAACAGGCTGCCGGCGTAGCCCGCGGCCCGGGTAGTTTTGCTGTGGCATACATTGACGCTCTAAACCTTCTTCAAGCCAAGGACTTTTATTGATGCGACAACCCATCGATCTTTCCGTATATCTGGTACTGGACCCCGATTTGTGTGGTGGTGCCCAAGGCATGATCGACACCACGCGCGCGGCAGTACAAAACGGTGCCACCTGCGTTCAATTGCGCGCCCCACATTGGAAAAAGAGAGCACTGGTTGAATGCGGTCGTGCGCTGAAGTCAGTTCTCGCCGACTTTCATGTTCCTCTGATCATCAACGATCATGCCGATGTATGCCTTGCCGTTGATGCCGAAGGTTTGCATGTCGGGCAGGACGACTTGTCTCCCAGCGAGGCTCGCACCATCATCGGCAACGAAAAGGTACTCGGGCTCTCTGTATCCAACGAACAAGAACTCTCTGCAGTCGATGTTCGTTTGGTTGATCACCTCGGAATCGGACCGATTTTCTCGACGAGCACCAAACCGGATGCGAGCGATGGGCTTGGCATTGAGGGTTTCGCACTACTGGCCTCACGCAAACCCTGTCCCGTTGTTGCTATCGGCAGCGTCAAAGTACCCATTGTTGGCGATTTGATTCGTGCCGGAGCCGATGGGGTTGCTGTTGTTTCAGCTATATGCGGACAAAAGGATCCCGGTGCAGCGACAAAAGAACTGGTTGACGCCGTGCAAATGGCTCGAATCTAGAGCGCAACTAAGCACTCTCACCTAAAATAGGGGTTTGAACCAATATCGGAGGATTTCTCATTGCTATGGCAAAAAGCAAACGAACATCGGTTCGACTAACACTCCAACAGGCAAAACTGATTCTGCTTGCCAAGACTGTTGAGGAATCCAATGACGCGCATATCAAGTGGACGTCGGCTGACGCCGAAGCCGCAAGCCTTCGGGCCGCCCATACGGTCGGCGAATCCGCCGATGCTGTGAAGCTTTTGACTGAGCGCGCCAAGGTCGTGTTGCGTACGGCTTCTGAGCGCGGCATTAATACGACCGTCAGCACTAAAGCTCGCCTGCCCCAATTCTTCTCACCTCTCTTTGTTCTTCTGGCCTTCGTGCTCGGCGCCTTGACGGATCGCATTGCGAGCCCCGAGCACATTGTCAATCTGCTCTCACCTCCCTACTGGGGAGTGATCCTCTGGAATCTTGTTGTCTACATCGCACTGTTTTGCTGCGCAATCGGCCTGGTCGGAACCGGAACCAATCGATTTGCGTTGCCGTTGCGAAGCAGCCTCAACGCATTCGTTCAAAAGACGAGCTACGGCACATTGCGTCGTTCCGGTTTCAAGTCGCACTTCTACAGCGAATGGTCGTTGCTTGTTGCTCCGCTGATTCGCATGAACGTAGCCCGTACCTTGCATTTCGCAGCGCTTTTCTTTGCTTTGGGCATCATCGTGAGTCTTCTGGTACGTGGTTTTGGTACGTCCTACTGGGCCGGGTGGGAGAGCACATGGCTTGCGGAAAGCCCTGAGAGCGTGAAGGCCTTTATTGACTACACGTACGGACTTATTCCTGCTGTCGGTCCTCTTCCTCCCATGCCTGATCTGAGCCAGATCGCTGAAATGAGAGCTGACCGCTTACCTTATCTGGAAACTCCTGTCTCAGCCGCTCCTTGGCTTATCAGAATGATGATTTTGATGGGAGTTGTCGTCATCATTCCTCGTCTAATCTTCGCCTGTTTTGACACGTGGCGGATGGGACGTTTTAAAACACAAACCTCTCTTTCTATCGACTCGCCATACTACGAAAATATTCTTGTCCAATGCGCACAGGACGCTGTGCTGGGAAGCTTATTGATTATCACATCGTCCGTGAATCGCCCCTTGCGAGATCAGACAACCTCTGTCCTCTGCAAGCATTGGGGAAGTGCAGAGGACTCCCTTGTCAAAACTATCGACTTTAACGATGAAGAAGCGAACGTTCCCGCCGTTCCTTCCAGTCCCCGAAAGCCAATCGTCCTTGTCTGGTTTGACGGCATTGAGACGCCGGAAGAGGAAGTGCACGGAGCGGTCATTGAACGTTTGTGTCAAACCTATGAATCAAACAGTTCTGCCGTTTTTGCCGCAATCCTTGATATGAAAGAGTTTGCCCAACGCTTCTCTTCAATGCCGGCACGCATCAAGGAGCGACAGGAAGCTTGGGAAGCTTTGAGCAATACGCATCAGATAAAACTGTTTGTGTTAAGTGACTCTTCCGAGTCTCAACTAGAAGCAATCAAAACAATTAGAGCTTGGGCAGCTCCTCGAATTTCATCTGATCAAAACATCTCGGTGATTGACACTGAAAATAAGGAAACGAACAATGAGCAATGATCCGATGCGAATTCATTTGAGTTTGGTCAGTCATACCAATATCGGTAAAACGACACTGGCGCGTACGTTGCTTGGCCGTGACATCGGTGAGGTTGCTGACCGCGCCCATGTCACTGAAACAACAGATGACTACGTATTGGCAAGAACTCCTGAAGGTTGTGAACTCATTCTTTGGGATACGCCGGGGTTTGGCAATTCTGTCGCTCTCGCCAAGCGTCTGGAAGGGAGAGCTAATCCGGTAGGTTGGTTTTTGTCCGAAGTTTGGGATCGTGTCACAAACAGATCTCTCTGGCTAAACCAGAAGGCACTTAAACACATTAAAGAGACATCGAGCGTTGTGCTCTACCTTGTCAATGCGACTGAGCTACCTGATTCTGCTCCATACGTAAGCGCAGAAATGCGAATTCTCGAGTGGATCGGCAAACCTGTGATTGTGTTGCTTAATCAAATGGGAGAACCGAAACCACCGGAAACTGAACAAGCAGAAGTAGACCGGTGGAAAGATGCTATGTCGGTTTATCCGATTGTGTACTCCGTACTTCCTATGGATGCTTTTGCGCGATGCTGGGTGCAAGAGTTTGCATTGTTTGACGCCATAGCAAATGCGCTACCAGAAGAACTTCATGCGACCTTTGATGCCCTGCGAGAAGTATGGTCGAGAAAACGCAGAGCGGCTTATAACGCCAGCATTCAAGCAATGGCCCACTGTCTCGAGAAACTTGCCAGTGATCGTGAAGTTGCAGAGTCCGCATCAATAAGGGATCAACTCAGATTTCTAGGTAAGCGTCTTGGACTATTTAGGAATGAAACGGTAAATGATCCTATCTGCGCGGCTCAAACAGCTCTTACTTCTCGCGCTGCAGATGAATTGTGCGCACTGACTGATAAGCTGATTGAAATTAATTCCCTCAAAGGGAAAGGAGTCAAAAAAGAGCTCCTACAGCGCTTGCAGTCTGATTGGAAAATCACAAGTGCAATTCCTCTTGCTCCAGCCGTAGCAGCAGGGGCTATCAGTTCCGGAATAGCCAGCGGAGTAGTAGCAGATCTCACCACGGGAGGTCTTACGATGGGGCTTGGAACCTTGGTGGGGATGCTCGCTGGAGCCTTAGGAGGTGCGGGACTAACAGTTGCATATAATCACAAAAAAGAAATTGATGGAACAGTAATCACATGGTCTGAGGAAGCTTTAAAGAAATTTCTATTCGAAGCTATATGTTTATATATAGCTGTAGCTCATTTTGGAAGAGGTCGCGGAAATTGGCAAGAAAACGAACCACCCAATTGCTTAATAAAGACCATCAAATCGAAATTGAAAAAAAAATCAACTCTAGACAAATTAAATTATCAATCATACATTAATGAAATAATCCTAGATTCACTCTATGCTCGATACACAATAAATCCCACGAAAACAACATGTCACTTAAATTAACATTAATACTTAAATTAATCTTTACACCGTTTTCGAAGTTAGCGCTACCGAAAAACTTCAAAATTTTTGCAATAGACAATGAAGACGAAAAACTAAAAATTTCTCAACAATATATTAGAAATCAAATTGAGTATATACATTCACTCCAAAAAATTTCATGGAATGACATTTTCTGGCGAAAAATAAGATTCGTCTCAATTCCTCGAAGCAAAAACCGCAACAACCTTGACAAATTTAAATGGATTGCAATTAGATATCTCAACCTAACAATTAGCGAAGAACTAAAAATAATAAACCTTCACCATATTTTATATAATGAACCACACAAGTTCAATATTGTTACTGCCTCCAATCACGCCTATAACATTTACAGGGAAAATCTTCAGAAATTCAATCCAATTCATTCATTTGATCATTTATCAACAATCTATTGTATTATTGGATTTACTTCTGCTCTTTTCACTTGTTTTACAAAACATCAAAACAAAGAAAACGGAATAACAGTTTTCACGAACCCAAAATCATACCTTACTCTGAAAGCCTATTCCAAAATAAACCCCAACAAAAACATAGTAATTCGTTTTCACGATGTATTAAAAACCAACGATAAACAGCTAATCAAGAAAGTTAAAAGCAATCTTCCTCGTATAATTATCGAGAGCTACTCAATAGTCGACGCCTATCAAAATAATATAAAATACCGCCCCAATGGGATATCCCCCAAATTCATTAAGCAATGTGAATCTCCCTATCGTTGCTTTCTGTATAAATTTGATGGAGCAAAAAGCGAATCAACCAGCACTCCCCGAACAGAACCATTAGATCTTATTAATAAAGAGATTCATGCAATTTATAACTATATCCATCCATGGCTCAGATCAACAATTAAAGATTCACTAGACAGTTACCTTTCATATAAAGAGTATTGTAAGATATCCGCTACCGCTGAAATTGTCATTGATTTAATAAGGGTTACACCTAGCGAAGGATTTTCCTTCAGAATTCCAGAAGCTTTATTTTTAAACCGAAAAATAATAACTAACAGAATTATCTTATTAAAAGAGCCTTTTTATGATTCTGATCGGATTTTTATCATTGGACACGATTCTTTATCTCGCTTGAAAGAATTTCTTGAAAAGGATATTTCTCCTTTACCAAGTAAAATTCTTCGGTACTACAACTCCGATCTTTGGTGGACAAAATTTGACCCCTATTAACTCAATTACTTAAAATTATTACTTAAGAAAAAGTATAAGTTCTAAACTCACCTACATTTTAATTCATCATAGAAACTTCCGACATGGAAACCTGTTAGTTATAAAATCAAAAAATATTAAAACTTATTGATATTCAGCGTGCCATTGACTATGAAAACCATAAAGAGAGCTGAACATTTAGGAAGCATCCAAAACTCCTCTTGCAACTAGGTGCAGAGTATACTCTTTGGAAATATCTGCGTAATGTGATATAAAGCCTATATTAAAAATAGTGCCACTAGTCGGGCTCTTCATTGTATTTGATACAGAAAATATAGATAACATAATTTCAAAACACCCCTGAAAATCAAAAAAGCTCCAATCTATCTAGATTTAACTCGAGATGAAAGCTAGCAAATATCACATGATCAAGCAACACCCACAAGTATCCATTATAATTACATCATACAACAAATTTAACTTTATTATCGACGCGATAAAAAGTGCCACAAATCAAAGTTACCCAAATATTGAAATTGTTATTGTTGATGACGCCTCAAATGATGGATCTAGCAACTTAATTGCTAGTTATATTAAAAATAATAGCAATATTAGATTATTCCAAAACACAGTCAATAAAGGTGTTGTTTATTCCAGAAATTACGGAATTTTACACAGTAACGGGAAATACATATTACCTTTAGATGGCGACGATTATATAGCAGAATCATATGTCAGCGAGGCCGTTAGTTACATGGAATCTCACGGCGATTGTGGCATTTGTTATTGCATTGCAGCAAAGGTAGACAACAAACAAAATTTCAAAATTTGGAATCTACCCAAATTCACTCTCGGTCAAGAAGCCATATCAAATGTTATTTTTTCTACGGCACTATTTAAGCGATCTGACTGGGAAAAGGTTGGAGGTTATGATGAAGAATTTAATTTCGGATATGAAGATTGGGCGTTTTGGATAAAAATACTTGAACTAGACCGTTCTGTATACAGAATACCAAAAGTTTTATTCTTTTACCGACAAGGTTGCAACGAACGATCCGATCTAGCTACCCCGAATTTTAAACTAGCACTAGAATATATTTACAAAAAAATACTTGGTTACTTAGAAATCAGGAAGTAATTGAAACTATAGTTAATACAATAGTTAATTATTCGCAATTAGATAATAAGCTTAAAAAATCCAAGCGCAAATTTAAAATATTAATACTGTTGTTACTTTCATCCTTCATCATGTTAATCTTCGTACAAGATCTATTGCTTTCGTAAAGGAGTGACCATTGTCTAGACTGCTAAAATTCTGTAGAGTGTACAAAACAAATATAATTCAACATCTCTACCGAAGATTATTTTGGGATAATGATTGGGATACCCTACCATTCTTGCAAGGGCTTTCAACTTCCTCAAATAGAAAACTAAAAAAAGCTGAGCGGCGAATATTTACATTTTGGACAGGCGAAAATCCAATGAGTGAAAATCGGAAAAGGGCTCTTTTTAGTTTACAAAAATGCGCGAATATTCCCTTAGTTTTTGTAACACCAAATAATCTAAGTGACTTCATTTTAAGAGACCACCCTCTTCCTGAAGAATTTAAATATTTATCCAATGTTCACAAATCTGATTACCTGAGAGCATATTTTATGTATTATTATGGGGGGGGGGTATTGCGATATAAAACCCATTACAAAACCTTGGGATCAATCGTTTGATTTGCTGAACGCAAATGATAATAAATCAGGCATTGGATATACAGAGCTTTCTAATGGTGTGGGATATTTACAATCCGATCAAGAGTTCCCATTAGTTAAAATATATAACTTAAGCTATATCATGCACTGCCAATACAAACAACTTATCGGAAATTGCGCTTACATTTTTAAGCCTGGTAGTTTAATTTTTGAAAAATTACTAGAAGAACAGGAAAGAAGAATGAGGCAGCTTAGAGAGCAACTTATCAAATACCCAGGCAATGTCCTAGGAGATAACGAAGGATATCCTGTAAGATGGACATATTTGCTCGGCGAAATTTTTCATCCTTTGGTCTTTAGATTACGTAATGATTTACTAATTGATGATTCTATCCGTCCGACTTTCTCTTCCTACAAATAGCAAAACCTGAGATTTCTCACTCATAAAGACGATATTTTAAGCAAATTGAAACGTGAATCTCCCATAGTCAAAATGGCTCTCCCAAAAATCGATAACAATGGCTTCACGAAAAATTGTGATGGAGACCACAGTGAGAAAAATCGATATTGATTAGGGACGTGTTTACAGCTGATTTGTTACCTTCGGCCTAAGCCTTCGAGAATTCCATAGACTGCATTTGCAGTGTTTCTTCTCCGGAGCTTCACTGCCTGCGCTTTCATCACTGGCCAGACATATGAGACTCATTCACCAACAAGCGTGAATTGGGGAACTGAAAATGGCACGGAAGTCGACAGAGATGGAATGAACTAAGGTTGCAGAAGCGGATTTTTGATCCTCACTTTTAAAAATCAGAAACAAAAAGAGGATCAGAAATGCAAAGACGCTTTTCAGAAGAATTCAAACGTGCAGCTGTTGCACGAGTCCAAAGCGAAGAATCGCAGCTGTCGGTTGCTCGCCACTTAGGAATCAGTAGCAAACCACTCAATCGATGGTGCGTCACAGCGCAGAGCTATGCCCGCAGAAAAACTATCTGCGATGGATGAAATTGCTCGGTTACACAAACTGCTTCGGCAACGCATTTGCACGATGTTTCTTAAATTCCAGAATCGTTAAACGCATATCGAAGGTCAGCGTGCTGGACAACGCAACGTTTGCTGACGTAATGGACTCACTCAGATCATGCTGGCGAAGTCGCGAAGCACCAACCGCAGAGAAGCCGATAAGTGACGACAAGTTTTGGATTCGCCTGCTGAAGTGCGACGGCGAGATGCTCGTCGCGCAGGAACTGGTCACGGCCGGCGAGGATGTCAAGTCCAGCAAACGAAGGCCACCCCCAAAAGGCAAAGAATGCCTAGCATGCAGACGAACCGGGTGCGCCGAAACGGCGCCCGGGACGCACGAGGATTTGCCCCATCATCTACGGGCCGACGCGCCAGAGGTCGGCCCCGTAAGGGAACCTCATCTATAGTTCGAAGAATTGAGGTTCTTTTAATAAAGTAGCAAACAGATTACAGATGTTTTTTGGCTGAACGCTTTGCAATACGTTCGGATTTCCTCTCCAAACCGCTAATAAGATGCCTTTCTTCCATCAGAACATCTCGCAACGAATCCGAACGTTTGTACTTCATCAGAAAGTAAAAATAGTCCTTCAAGCTAAATCCCACTCGCTTGCTTGAGTAGTAGAGCTCTACAAGATCCTTGTTCCGCCACCGCTTGGGTGTCGTTCTGCGGATCTGCGCTCGATGCAAATCAATTAAAAAAAGCCTCGGCTTGAGTGGATCTTTTACTGTTAGGTCAACTAGGAAGTGAACCAGGTAGCAGTCTCGGTGATTGACGCCGCCTGAGTGCATTCTTCGCAGCATGTCAGCAACCGTTGCAATGATTGCCCGCTTGTGTTCGAAGGAAGGAGGCTGGAGTCGCCAATTTAGACAATAAGCACGCAGATCCATTGTCGGAGTCAGTTCTTTCGTGATGATGAAAGACTTACGCTTGAAAGGACTGTAACCTCGCTCTCCAAAGGCAACAACGTCCATTGTGTTCACATTGAGTTCATGGAGCTTCAAGATCGCGCGGTACTCATTGCCGGCCCCAAGCACAGGCAGCTTGAGGCACACTAGATTCTTCAGGATCTCCCTTAGCGAACTGCCAGTGTGCACCTTGATGTAGTAGACCTGTCCACAAAATTCAAACCGCGTCGTTGATCGGTTAAGAACGTGCCTATAAACCACTCCTTCAATTTTCTTGATTTCTTCAAACGGATCTTTTCCTGCCCACGCTTCGCTGAAGGGAGATGAAAGAAAAATCATTTACGACCTGTCCCCGAGAATTAGCTTTAACCCTGAATTTGCTGCAGCCGTTTGAGTTCAGCGTAGACCCCACCCTTAGCCATGAGTTCTGAAGGAGTGCCTTGCTCAACAATGAGGCCGTTTTGCAGAGCCACAATCCGATCCACGTTGTCCACCACTGAAAGACGATGAGCGATGATCAAGCAAGTGCGGTCTTTCATCAAATGCTCAAGAGCCAGCTTAATTTGCTGCTCGGAGTCGCTGTCAAGAGCGCTTGTGGCTTCGTCAAGAATGACAATGGGGGCATTTTTCAGGAAAGCCCTTGCAATGGAGATGCGTTGCCGCTGTCCCCCAGACAATAGCCTCCCCCCTTCTCCCACTGTGGTATCAAGTCCTTGCGGCAATCCGCTAAGCACATCAGCAAGCGCGGCAGCTTTGGCAGCTGCATCAATGTCGTCAGGCGTCGCATCCGGATGCCCATATGCAATGTTCTCCCGAACAGTGGCGTCAAAGAGAAAAACATCTTGCGAAACAACGGCTATCTGATTTCTCAGGCTTTCCAGCGTGCAGTCTCTGAGATCGATTCCATCTATCCTCACACAGCCCTTGGATACTTCCACAAAACGAGGGAGCAGATTCACAGTGGTGGTTTTACCTGAGCCGGAGTGCCCGATAAAAGCGACGTGTTCACCGGCTCGAATATTAAGGTCAATGCCCTTAAGCGCCTCAAGATCGCTGCCGGGGTATCGGACATGTACATTTTCAAAATTGATCTCGCCTCTAACCTCGTCAAGGACAATCCTGCCAGAGTCCCGCTGCACGGGCGCATCCAACGTGGCAAAAATGCTCCTGGCTGCTACAGCGATAGCCGTAAAGGTGGCGTTTAACCCCGCAAGCTTCTGCAAAGGCTGCATCAAAAAGAGCATTGCCGAAAGAAAGGTTATGAAGTCGCCAACCGTGAGCCTCCCTGCTTGAGCCTGTATCAACGCAAAGGCAACAACAACGGCCACCCCTATCATGGCCACAACCTGCGTGATCGGCGTACTTAGGCTAGAAAGCTTCTTTTTGTCAAGTGTGGTGTGGCGAATAGCCTGATTAACTTTGCTGAAGCGTTCTTTCTCAAAATCATACGTGTCGCTGATTTTGATCAAACGGTGCGCACCGTAGGCTTCCTGCACACAGGAAAGCGTATCGGCAATAGCCTGTTGTCCCTTATGAACAACGGCCTTTATTCGCCTACGGATGATGCCGAGCAAATATGCAGCGACGGGGCCAACGATGCAGGATACAAGCGTCAGTTGCCAGTTTTGCCAAAACAATAGTCCGAATAGAAACAGAACCTGCAGCGAATCGCGTACAAGAACCATTGCTGCCTGCGTGGCTCCTGAAAGTGCAATATTGGCTTCATTGACGAATTTCGAACTTGTTTCACCGGAGGAAAAGCGTTGGTACTGCTCCAGGGGCCAGCGTAGCATGTTGTTATAGAGTTGCGTGCGCACTGTGACAAGCATCGACTGACTGACTTTGGTCATCGTGTAATTGTTCATGACAAGTGCCACCGCATACAAAAGCGTAATCAAAATCAACGCTGCGGGAGCAGCAATGACCATAGCAGGATCCTGCTCGTAGAAACCTTTCTGTGTGAGCAACCCAAGGAGCTTGGAAGTGACGGCTGTGGTACTCGACACAATCACCATCCAGAAGCAGGAGATAGTAATCAGCCGTTTGTAAGGCTTGGCGTATTCTGCCAACCGAAGCAGAGCAGGATCAAAGAATTTAGACAGCATGGGGAATTCCGGGACCGGTCTGGGCGATGCATTCGTTTTACGCAAGCCCCTGCAGTTTGCAAAGATGCGAGTAGACACCGTTTTTTTGGATCAATTCAGAGTGGGTCCCGACTTCAGCGATCAAGCCGTCTTGCATGGCAACAATTCTTGTGGCGTACTCAATGGTGGACAGCCTGTGCGCAACGATAAATGTGGTGCGGCCTTTCATTAATCGGGCAAGTGAAAGCTTGATATGGTGCTCGCTGTTGGCATCCAGCGCACTGGTAGCCTCGTCGAGAATCAAAATGGGGGCGTCCTTGAGGAGAGCCCGGGCAATAGAAATGCGCTGTTTTTGCCCTCCAGATAGCCGTCCTCCGGCTTCTCCAACAGGCGTATCAAGTCCATCGGGAAGGGAACTGATGAAATCGGTTAACGAGGAATCCTCGATCGCCTGTCTGATCTTTTCGGCAGTGGCCCCCGGGCAACCGTAGGTAATGTTGTCCCGGATGGTGCCGTCAAAGAGGACAACATCTTGGGAAACAATGGCAATTTGCCGCCGCAGTGATTTGAGCGTCAGGGTTTGTGCATCAACTCCGTCAATCAGGATGCGACCGTAAGTTGGGTTCCAGAAGCGGGGAAGCATATTGACGAGCGAAGATTTTCCCGACCCTGACAACCCCACCAGCGCAATTGTTTCTCCAGCATTGACGGAAAGAGAAAAGTCATGCACGGCATCACGTTCGGCCCCTGGGTAGCGCAGGCAGACTTTCTCAAACGTGATTCCCTGATTGACGCCGGCAAGGTCCACATTACCGTTGTCGGGTTCAGAGGGTTCGTCCAAAGTGGCAAAAATGGATTCGGCAGCCACGGAAATGCCCACAAAGGCCGCATTAATTTCCGACATTCGACGCAGAGGTGGCAAAAGCAGCACCATGGCTGTTAAAAAAGTAATAAATTCACCTAGCGTCAGCATCCCACGCTGGGACTCAATCATGGCAACAACAAGCACAATGGCTACACCGCAAACGCCGACAAACTGCGCTGATGGCATAGCAGCAGAACTGACTTTAGTCATGTTGAGCGCAAGTTTGCGGACTTCGTTGTTGATGTTGGCAAAGCGATGGGATTCGAAATCAAAAGTGTTGCTGATCTTGATGACCTGACGTGCGTCGTAGCTCTCCTTAACACGAACCAACAGGGTGGCTATATTTTGCTGCGCACCGGCAAGAATGGTTCGCAACTTTGAGGAAATAAATCTGATCAGCCAAATAATAACGGGCGCAATGATCAGAGCCACTAACGTCAGGATGATGTCGTGCCAGACCAGAACAGCAATCAACCCGATAATTTGCAGAAAATCTCGGACAAGAACAATCACCGACCGTGTGGCGCTGGAAAGAGCAGCGTTGGCCTCATTGACAAACTTGGAAGCAACTAGCCCCGTGGCATTGCGTTGGTACGCAGCCTCAGGCCAGGACAGAATTTTGTCAAAAAGCTCCTCCCTCAATTGAAAAAGCACAGACTGGCTTACCTTGCTCAAGAGGTAGTTACTCATGAACATGCTGCCGCCATTAATGACAGCGACAAGAATCAAACCAATAGGAGCAGCAATCACAACCCAAGGTTGCTGGTCATAGAAACCCAACTGGGTAAGTTTTCCGAAAAGAACAGCAATTAAGGAAGAAGTTGATGCGGCTAAAAGCATCGACAGCACAGATAAGCAAATAAGAAATCTGTAATGCTTAAGATACAGAAATAGCCTCTTTAAAGGCGCTCCAATTGTAAGAATCATTTTTATTTACTAAATACGCAAAATCTCTTTTATGGCATTTATCAAATCGTTTTCAGACATATTGTATGAATCAAATTCAACTACTTGACTTGAAATATCTGGTATTTTTTTAAGCGTGAAACCCGTCATCACATCACTCGATTTCATTGCATCAAGTGATCCTCTCTTTGGGAAGGAGTTATAAATTGCAATAATTGGAACCCCTGTCATAGCCAGTATTTCTAGAAGCCCACTTCTAATTCCAATAATTAACTTTGCTTGAGTCGCAAGTGCATAAAGTTCAGAATGCGACAGAATTTTCAGCGAGTTTTGATCACATCTCTTTTTTGTCGAATTTACATATATGCTAAATCCATTTGCTTTTAGAAAGCAACAAACCACCTTCCAAAAAGCATCTGAGCTTTGCGAACAAGAGTTGGCTTCCGAGCAAATAATAACAAATCGAGATAAATTGATTTTTAAGCATCGGGCTATTGATTTAACTTGAATAAAATCATTCTCAGAAAGGACAGGAGCTGATAAATGCAATCTTGAAATCTCCAGCCTTCTAGCAATATAATCTGAGTAATGAATACCCTTTGATTTAATCAATTTATCTTGTTCAATGTAATGTGTCGTAGGGAAAAACTGATAAATTGTACATCTGCGATTATCAATAAAAAACGTTGCCGAATAAAGAATATGCGTAAATATTGTTTTATCGATGAAAATCACATTGCTGCCCGGAGCAAACATCGAGCATAGAACACATTTCCATCTTTTGTCAACGCATATATATGCATCTGACCTTTCAAAACATCTTAAATATCTAAGGTTATTCAAGACAAGAAACGACTCGCCAGACGGAGAGCCTAAAAGTGAAAATATGACTATGTTTCTATTGGAAATTGGATTTATTTTTGGTAAACACAAATGGACAATTTCGCCCAGATTAACTATATCCCGCACCCGAAAATTACAATTTACCTTCCATTTGAATATACCTATTAAGTTGCAAATAATCCCATCACTCACTATAACAGATTTAAAAATTCTTATCCCAAATATGCGTAGTGATGTTAATACATTAAAATTGACGTCTCTCTCGCAACAAAAAAACAAGAATCGTGTTCTAATGCAGCAATCACTTATAAAATGCCTTTTAAAAATAACTTGGAACAGTTTCATGATAGCTCCAAGCTAAGGCTAAGATATCTGAAATTATTTAACAGAAAGATTAACCTAAGAATTATTCTTCTAAGTATCTTTAGGGGGGGGGTGATGCTGTTTATTACCATATCAATTAATTTTGTGAAATCGACATTTTCAGGGTTTTCAATAATAAGTTCATTAATATTACATTTATGCTTGCATGGTATTTCTTTGAGAGAAAATGCCTTTTGAACTTTTGCTGCCGTCATAATGGGAAGTTCTCGTGATCTAAATTTGAATGGTGTGTACAAAACAATCATCTGTTTTGCAACAGGCAATGACAGATCTAAAAAACCACTTCTTAAAGCAATTAAACATTCTGCATGTCTTGCAACTTCTATGCCTTCACCTAGTGTTGTGAAAAATGATTTTCCAATCGATGATGCAGGTGAATTAATAAATGTATTAAAAACTACGTCATAACCAAGCAGACGGAGTTTATGGCTAAGAGTAAACCAAAATATCCATGGGAAATTTTTGTTAGAAGCACTTTCGTTGCTTATAAGAATATATTTTTTATTGACATTAGACGCTTTAAGTTTAGTGGAGGTCCAAATCTTTTGCCGCTTGCTGATAAATGGCTTTATGTCTTCTGGCTCATAAAATCGTTTATTTTTTTCGAATAAATTTCTACAAAAATGAGGAAAATTAGAATTCATTCTTACTGCTTTTTCATATTCAGCAAAATATTTAATGACAGGAGACAATATAACAATCGTTTCTTTTACGTTAAAAGCAACCTCTGAAACATCCCAACGCACATGAACCCAGTTTATGTCTGGCCTGAAAATATAATTATTAGTCGGACAATATAAATTTATCAAATCTCTGTGATAGCTAATAGTTCCTATGAATAATATGTCATTCAATTCTGCTCTGTTTAGGTTCTGATAAAGCCCAGACAATAAAAAAGAGGTTTCCCCAGTATGATTAAATAAAATTATTATCTTCTTAAATTGACGCGAATTGTTTATAATTTTTTTTATCTCTCGCCTCAAATATTCAAATGGAGATGCATTTATATGCAAACCAAGAAATTCATATCTTACTTTGTATCCTAAATGTTTTTCTCGAAAAATCTTTCGCAGAAAACTAGCTAAATATTGTTTCATCTTCATTTTTTTTTGGCAACAATTTCTTTACTTGTTCTCGCGTTCAGCAATGGAATCGACTTAATAGAAAATAAGGACAGCACTTCTTTTGCGGATTTAGGCGGCGTGTTAAACCCCCTATCTGGAAAATCAGTATAAAACAAATGCATTTTTATTCCAGAATTTGATAAAAAGTCAACAATTCCACTTCTCAATGCAATTAGCTCCTTTGCCTTTGTAGCTATCGCAAATATCTCCGGATAAGAAAATTTTGGGGAATTTTCAAGTATCTCATATCTTGACGAGACATCTGAAAATATTGTTTTTTTAAACTTATCACCAAGACCAGAGCTCGAAAAAGAATCCAAGGCAAGGATAGCAAGTCCCTTTTCTGCCTTATCATTTAAAGCATTTTTTTGCTCCAGAGAAAGCTTATTTATAGCTGAATTAAATGCCTTGTTAAACTCTTTTTCATTTGGTTTAACAGGCGGGCAAACTTGCAATTTAAACCACTTGCTCATCCACTCTAAATAATTCATTGCTACACTGTTGACGCTGGCTTCGAATCGAGCGAAATACTTCCCTGGAAAACACATATGAACTTGCCATTCATCTACTTCGATGTCATCAAGTACATAACGCAATATTTTTGGCTTCGCTACAACAGAACGGATCTCCGGGAAATACAATCTCAACATATCTTGGTGGTATTGCTTCGTGCACAAAACCACAACTTCTTCTGGAGCGCGTATTTCATACCGTTTCAAAAGCTGCTTCCAAAAAAACATCAGCAGCAATGCGATTTCTCCAGAATTTGCCCAGAATATAAAAATATGCTTTCGGCCATTAACCGGCCGAACTGGCATCTTTGAAAAAATCGAATCTAATTGGAAAGAAAGCTCTTTTGCAATGGATATCTTTTTAACAATGAGTGATGAGCCGATGTGCCATGAAATGGCTTGTTGATTCAGCTTCCTCCCCCAGACAGGAATTCCCAACAAACTAGATTGTCGTGAAGCCTCTCCGTAATCCTCAAATGTGACAATCTCTCGGTAAATCCCCCCTAGAAAGATTCGTTTCAACGCTTTTTCAGATCGATACTTTCGATAAAGAGGAATTCCCCAAATAGTCTTTGTTTTCGAAAGAGCAAAATTCATAGAGAGTTGTCGACCTCAAAAGATAGGGACAAGGCCTGGTCTCTATTCTTGTTGACAGCGTATGCAGTTTGTAATCCTGACGGCTTGCGGTCATTGACCAGAATTCTTTCGCCCTGAGGCATATCCGTTAGCAGATAATCAAAGCGAATATTGTTTTTGACTAGGAATCTCTTCAGAGAGTCCTGGTATTCAGCCTTTCTGGCAGTCATCAGCACGATGACATCCGTAGCAGGAATGCTCTCAAAAAGTTCTTTGACTCCGGGAAGGAGTTGATCACCTTCCCGGGTCAAATGCCCGTTGTGCCGGACAATCGTTCCATCGACATCGAATATCCAAGTCTTTGGCAGCGGCGATAAGGTAAGCTTCATGGTTCAGCCATCAAAGAAAGTCAGCGGACTTCAGAATGCCGTTGTAGAAAGCACCGCAGATGCTGTCATAGTCCTCCCACGCGTATGTGGTCAGTGACAGCCAAATAACGGCGTGCAGTGCACGGATCTTGGTCTTGGAAACGGACTCAAGACGCTCAAAGAAGTAATCTTCCATGTCAGACCAATTGTTCGGTTTGACAGCTAGTTCCACGCCCTTTTTGCTGATTTCCAAGGCAAACTTCTTGCGATTGAATTGGTCATAGTTTCCGACAAGAGAGTAGTAAACCTTTGCCCAGTCGTAATCAACGTCTCCGTAGAGCTTCGTTTTGCCGAAATACCCACGAGGATCAATGAAATAAACCTTCCCGTGAATGCGGTCATAGAGCATGTTGGAGAACGTTGAATCCCCGTGAATCAGCCGGAATTCTTTGGGGTATCTTGCCCTCAGAATGTTTGCCAATGACTCACGATCGTAGAAGATGTTTTTGTAATACCGACCATTGATGCGGATATATTCGTCACGAGCAAATGGTACCAAATCTTCAACTTTTGAAAGACGGTTGAAGGTCTTGGTGACATAGTTCTCCTCAAGATCAGCGTCAATAGCCGGACGGGGCGCTTCCAACTGATGAAGTTCACGCAATCCGTTGATGATGGAATCAACTACTCGCTTTTTTTCTGACACCGTCAAGCAGTCGTATTCCCAAATATTGCGCCCCCTGATGCGTTCCATGACAAGAGGCTCAAAGGAGTGGATTTTCGGGATTGCATTAAATCCCAGAGCCTGAACATGCTTGTACCAGGCAATTTCATCTACGGCGATCTTCTGCCCTTGTTCATCGATGCCGCGCTTTGTAACGGTCTCGTCATTGAAAAGCACTTCGTTAAACGGCCGGCACACCGAGGGTTTATTCAGTGCCTCAAATGCCTTCACAGTTCCTACCTCGGTAATGTTTTCAAGGTAGAAAGGTTGAAATTCTTTCTTTGATTTTTCCAACCATGGAACCAGAGCACCATCGGCGGGAACTCCTTCCAGCTCATTTTTGTTCTTGAACACAAAAAAGCCGGCAACACCTGCCGACGCCGAGGCCTCATGCTTGAACTGGCCATTATCAAAGGACCATCTGCAAGGAAATGTGCCAGACAAACCCACCAGGTTGCTTTTCAAAAGAGTGCTTGACATGACTGCGGGCATGTTCCAAGCGCGATCAAACAGCAAATCACACCACAAAACCACTACAGGCTCTTCGTCATCAATCAATGCACAAGCTTTGCCTATGCCCGATGCCGTCCCCTTGCCATCGGCAGTGGTAACCTGAACGCGATATTGGGTTCCGAACGCGGCAAGATACCGCTTCAGAGCATCCTCCTTGTAGTCGCAAATGACGATGATGTCATGATCCTTGAAGGCTTCAAACGTCCAGAAGATCATGGGGCGATTGTTAACGGGAACCAGGCATTTGGGACGGTTTCTAGTCAATCCTTCCAAACGGGTGCCTTTTCCTCCGGCTTGAACAATGACATGCATGGCTGCTATCCCCTTTAATAGATTTTTCTTGCAATGAGATCTTGTATGTGAACAATTCCGCACAACTGCTGTGTTTCGTCATCCACAACGGCCAGCTGATTGATTTGGTTGTCCTGGATAAGATGCAAAGCCGCGTGCGCCGGCGCCTTGAGCGAGACCGACTTTGGATTTGCCTTCATGACATCAAAAAGACTCAGGTTTGTAAGGTCCACAGACCTTCTCAGCAGTCGACACAAATCGCCTTCTGTGAAGACGCCTTCAGGCTTTTGGTCAGCATCAACGGCAAATACGACTCCAAGCCTGCCCTTTGACAAAACTTCAATGGCGTCAAGCAGCGGCGTCTGCGGCTGCACCACCGGC
>ULMU01028493.1_pt1 | contig 17937 bp, 22 predicted proteins | sample 1951741 | NCBI WGS metagenome assembly ULMU01 (sample SAMEA4835559, study PRJEB28245) | human gut metagenome | biome: gut microbiome; material: fecal sample | place: Denmark | collected 2008
AAATGGATACTATATAAGCAGTTACTTCACCAAACTTCTCCCAAGCTTTAATGTTTATTCCACCTACTTTTTCAGATACTTCACCTACTGCGTCTTTAACAGGAAATAACCAAGCTACTAGCTTACCTAACCACTTACCTATGAAGCCTACTACTGTTGAAACTACTTTAGATACATTGTTCCACCCTTCTTTGAACCCATCAAAGAATGAAGTTACTCTTTGCTTCATATCTAAAATGGCACTTAATAAAGGTAGTAGTCCTAATTCTTTTACTTTGTGGAAGGTTTCATCAGATAAAGTATTATCATTCCATGCGTCACATACTGCTTCCCATAGTACCATTAATTGCACTAATCTGTATGTTAACCAACCTCCGAATGTAGTTTTGTCTAGCTTATCTAATTCAGCTAACATATCAGTAACACCTAAACTAGATATTCTATTGGCTTCTCTCCATGAATTTTTTATAGTGTTAGTAAAGTTAGTTAGTGTTGTCTTAATACCTAAGAAGTCTGTCTTCCAAGCTAATGCTAATGCTCCTAACATTGCTACTAAAGGTAATATTTTGACTGCAAGTAGTTTAAGGGAATTTAGTATACCAGTAAACTTTAAAGGGGAAGTCTGTAACATTAAAAGGAATACTCCTAATGATGAAATGGTTTGAATAACTCCACCTCCTAGTGTAAGCATTACACCAGTTAAGGCTAGTATACTTCCTACAAATGCAGTAACCCCTAGAACTAATTTAGAGAATATACTATCAGATTCAGCAAGTTTTATAATCCATTTAAATACTTTTTGGAATCCATTTATAACCCATTGTACAGGTGTCCATACCATCTTAAATGCGTCTGCTATGTTGCTACCTATCTTAGCCATTCTTTCATCATCAATACTATTTATAATATCTGAAATTCCCTTTAATGAGTTTTTGAACATATCAAATGCTCCACTATCTCCTATGGCTAAATACAATCTTGTTGCTTGGTCTTTTAAGTTAGAGATTAATTGTGACCATGTACCTTCTAATTCTGTCATTAAGCCACCCGCTAATTTATCAGATACAGTAACTAAGTCTTGCATAATCTCTTCAGTGGTTGTACCAAATTCTCTTCCAAGTATATTTTCTAAGTCTATATCCATTCTCATTCTTAGTGATTTACCACCATCACCACCTAGTAGGTTTCTTACTCCAAGCATAACACCCTGTAACCCTACATCTGGTCTTAACGCCGCTAAATCTCCCATGTATTCTAGGAAGCTTCTTGCTTGACCATTGGCGTTAGTAAACATAGCGTCTGCTTCTGCCCCTACGGCTTTGAACCCAATTAAGGCTTGTGTTACATCTGTCATTTCAAATGGAGTAGTTGACGCTAATTTCATACCCCAATTTAGTTTTTCAGTTGCCACATCTGCGTCTTTGTATAAGGCTTTTAAGGTCATTCTCCATTGTTCAAATTGAGAACTAGTATTTACAACTTCTTTTCCTAAATTTATAATTGGACTTAGTAAGCTAGTTCCCATTCCAGTAAGCATACTTCCTGTACCACTTAGCATTGCTCCTGTAATCTGTAGATTATTTAATTGGTCTATTTGTCTTTCTACCTCTTGTACACTCTGTTGAGTAGTATTTCTAAATCTTTCAAATGAGTTTCGAGCAGTTTCTAACCCTTGGCTCATTCTATCTCGTAGTTCTAAGGCTATACCCAATCCAAACCATTCATTCATATTTACACCTCACTTTAGATTAATTTCTTTCTAAAGCGTCTTGTTCTTTTTGGCGTTGTTCAATAAGTATGGACACCCACTTTCTTCTTTCTTTTATTGGTATATTCCAAAGAGAGTTCCTATCCCAATGGTACAGATAGGCTAGTATGTGCATTTCTTCATACGCCCTATCTATATCACAATAGGCTAGGAACTCTTCTTGAAAGTAGGTGTTTATATAAAATTTACTGCATTTAAAGACGCTTTAAAAGATTCGCCACAGTTAGGGCAATCTACGTCAACTGTAGTGCTTACCCCAAAGCTATTTTCTTTTATTAAGTCAGATAGATAATTTCTATCCTTTATAGATAAGTTTCTTACAAAGTCGTCATGCACTTTAGCACCTTCTAACTCTACAATACATCTAGTTAACATCATAGTATTAGCAAGTCCTTGATTCTTTCTGATAACTCCATCTAAAACTTCTCTATCTAATCCATTAGGTAATCTTAATTTACCTTTACTTATTAAGTTACCGTCTTTATCTTTTAGTCCTTTTGGTAATTCAAATTCTATTAAATCTTGACCATTACAAGGAATTATTTCTAGTTCATCAACACTAATGATAGTAGTAATTGACGTTTTACAAGACCTATCAGGACACTCGTATTTTGTCTCTATTTCATCACCTAAAGATATTGTTCTAAGCTTTAATAACATTATATCTTGGTCTCCTACAGTAAGAGATTGAATTATTTCTCTCCATTCTTGTGATTTAACTTCACTCTTGTATATAGTACCTATTCTTAAACAACATCTTTCTAATAGTGTTCTACCTATTTTAGCACCATTAGATTTAATTTCTGGTTTAGAAATAGCTTCTTCATCACTACCATTCATTTCTCTTAATTCAAAGTCTGTGTGAGTAGTTCCAGATTTATCTGTATATCCTCTCACAAAATCAAATGTTTCTCCTAATTGTTCATTGTTTACTTTCTTTTTTATAGCCATTTTAAATTCCTCCTAAAATAACATAATATTGGTATATTTATATTATATACAAAATAAGAGTAGAGGTAAATATCCCCTACTCTAAATTTTATAGATAGTATTCAAACTCCATAACAACTTTTTCTATTGCTACATCTTCAGATGAAGAATCGAAGTCAGAACCTTCCCAAGACTTAACCCATGCTTCAGCAAGTTTCCAAGTTCTTTGAGGTTTTCCGAATCTATCTTGTAATGTGATAGTAACAGTTGTTCTAAAGTTAGGGTCTTTTAATGACTTTAAGTAAAGATTTTCTAAGTCTTTAGAAGCAAACATACCTCTTTCAAGTGTAACTGCTTCTACAGTTTCTCTACCCACTAACTTATGAGTGTGTGAATATCCACCTTCAGTATATTCAACAGTACCTAACTCTCTCTTTAAAGCAGATACTTTATTGAATCCCATTCCATTTGGTAGTCCTGGAATTGAAACTACATATTTAAACTTTTGTAATGGGTCATTAACAACACTTCTTGCCATAATTAATACCTCCTATTATACTAGTTAGATTTTTGTACTATTCTAATAACTACAAACTCTGCCGGTTTCTTCTTAGCGTAACCTATTTCAGATACTAAAAGACCATTGTTTCTTGAAGTTTCATCATTAAGTTCAGCGTCACACTTAACATAATAAGCTTCTTCTGAAGTAGACCCTAATAATGCTCCATTTCTCCATTGTAGGTCTAAGTAAGAAGTTAAAGAAGTTGATAGTCTCTCTAATAGGTTATCATCATTAGGCTCAAATACTGCCCATTGTGTACCATCATATAAAGATTGTTTAACCATTAGGTCGTATCTTATATCTGATACATAAGGTTTAGCAGAATCAGTACCTATATTTCTTGCTCCCCACACAACTATTCCACTATAAGGTCTAGCTAAGATACAGTTAATTCCTTTTGGATTTAACGTATCTAATTGAGTATTAGTTACCTTTGCAGTTAAATCTACAAATCCTTTTACTACTGCTTCTTCACCCGCTGGGTCTTTGTAAACACCTCTGTTAGCGTCAGTTCTAGCATATATACCCATTACGTGACCACATGGAGGGCAATTTCTTAATGCTCCATTGCTTGATAGTGGGTCTACTATTTTACCCCAAGGGAAGTAAATAGCACCATTTCCTTGTAACTTTTCTCTGAAAGTTAATAAAGCTTCTGTGTCTGCTTCAGTATTTAAAGGAGCGTCCACTATTGCGAAAGCCTTCTTTTCTGTAGCATAATCAACTAAGCCTTTTACTACTGCGTCAGTAGTTATACCAGGAATTGCTATTAAGTTAACATTGTATATAACATCTAAAGATTTCAGTCCTTCAATGAAGTCTTTATCTTTAACTGTGTTATAAGCGTATGCACCTTCAGTCATAGCAGTTTTAGATATAACTTTTAATGTTTGGTCTGCACCTATTTGGATATAGTCACTCTTAGAGTTTACTATTTCCCCAAAGAAGTTAGGACTTTCAATGTCATTTGACAATGCTTCAAAAACTTCAACCACTGTTGAATTTAAAGTAACAATCACATCAAAAGCACTTGCATTAGCTTTGATTTCTACTTCTAAAACATCATTCGCCCATGCCCCTTCATCTTTAGCAGTAATAGTTAATCCATCATCAACTATTTGTGCCTTTGCCATAGAATCTATAGCAACTCTTGTTACGTAGCATACAGAACCTCCATTTTGGAAGAACCCATATACTGCGTGTGCTAAATCACTACTTCTTAAAAATGGAGTAGCCATACCTTTAGCAAACTTATTAACGAAGTCAGTCCAACTTGTAACTTGTATTGCTTTTCCTACTTGCCCTCTTGCAGTAACACCTACAAAAGCACCAATAGAAGTTGCAGTACTAGTTATAGGCTTCTCGCCTGTGTTAACTTCTTCTACAAATACATCTGGTCTTAAATAATTAGCCATTTATTCGTCCTCCTTATTTTTTTAAATTTACATAAAAAGCAAATATATACATATACAATATAACATAATTTGCTAGAAAAATATACCTAGTTACTTATCAAATTGTAAATTTACATTAGTAACCATAGGTACTTTGTAAGTAATTTGTTCATCTAATTCTACCCTAATCTTGTATTTATAGATATTTCTAAATATTTTATCATCATACTGGTCTCCCTCTGTAATGGTAGTAGCAACTGTTCTGGTCATAAAACAGTTTCTAGGATTACCACTCTTATCTAAAACATCTAAATTGTACTTATCTATAACTTCAAAGTTCCATAAGCGAGTTAAGTCATTACACTCCCCTTGCTTATTTGATATTATCTCTAGTTGGTAACTTAAATTGTAGGGTTTAGCTGATTTACTTAGTGTAGCTTCCCGAGTAGAAGAGTTTGTAGACACTACCTCGTCTTGTCTATTGTAACGGATAGGGTCGAATGTCTCTCCTACGTGTAGTATTCTAACATAAGGATAAGAAGGTCTTTTATAAGGATTACCTATGTTATCTACACTATCCTTTCTACTTGGTGAGAAGATAACAGGAATATCCCCTAAAACATTCTTAACTAGTTGTTTTAGTCCTCTGTCAACTTCTTCATACCAAACACTTTCACTTTTTAACATCTTACTAACCTCCTATAAAATCATATATTACACCTTTCCACTCGTTTTGAATTTTACCTTTAACTTCTTCAAATGAAGGTTCAACTAAAGGTCTCGGTGGTATTCTAGATGTACCATATTCTAAGAATATTAATATCTCACTCATTTTCTTACCACTTGGGGCGTGTCTCTTCCAAGGAGAAGCACCTACAAATAATACTAGGTTATCTTTAGAAGACTTTATCTTTCTTACAGTAAGCCCATTACGTAGTGAGCCAGTCTCTACATAAATGTCGTCACTTCCTTTGGCTCTTTTAGTAGAATTAGCTAAAGGTGTCCAGTTTAAGTCTTGATTATCTATATGTCCCTGTATTGTTTCTAATACTAATTGACCATTTTCATATAATATTCCCTTTGCAAAGGGGTTAAGGTTTATGGCTAGACGTTTTAGTACTACACCCGCCCTTGACCAATCCCCATACATGGTGCAACCCATTATATCATTTTAGCTTTGAACTTGAAAGTAGTATAAAAATCAGTGAACATACCATCTGGTGTTACATCTAAAATATTATATCTCTTATTATCAAATTCAAACTGTCCTTTTAACATAGTGTAAGCGTCCAAGTTTGCTTTTTCAAGGGAAAGAATAGGAATGTCAAAATCAAATAGATTAATGCCCATTGTAGCCATAGGGTCTAGTGTATTATTTGTAGGGTCATGGGGTTCTATAACCCCTACTAAAAATATAGGTTCGATATAAATATCCTCTTTCTCCCCATATAAATCATCATCTGAATTATTTGGGTAGTTTGGGTAGTATTTTATTAAGGTTGTACCTACTTCAGAATATAAGTCATAAATACCTTTTTTGTACTCTCTACGGTCTTTCTCTGATAACATATTATACTTCTTCCTCCTTTGCTAAAGTTGTAAATTTTAACTCTGCAAATCCTTTAAGTCCATTTCTCTCTTCTACTAAGATTAAAACATAGTATTCAGTATCAGCTTTAAGTCCTTCTATTCTGTAGCAAGTTCTGTGAATATCTTTTATTAATTCAACCTTTCTTGCTTCTTTGCTAATAGTATTGTTATTGTACTTATCAAGTATAGGATTCTTCCCTATGTACAATTCATATTTAGCAAACTTATTTATTTTGTTTAGCTTCCAACTTAATTCTAATTTGTCCTCATAAATATTGTCTAAAGACATAGATATTTTAGGAGCAGAAGCTAAATTGTAATTCCTTTGAGAGAAGTATCTTGAACTAAGTAATATCTCTCCTGTCTTTATTACTGCTCCACCACCAGTAGATACATAAGTTTTATACTCTTGTTCTACCTCTTCAATTAATTTATAGTAGTGGTCGAATATTTCTGCTCTTTTTAATTGTACTCCTGTGGCTGAAGTAAGAGAATATTTAGTGGCAGTTTTGTTAGCCAGTCTATGATATAACTCTTTCTTACTCATTAAGATTAGACCATAAAGGTTCTCATTAGATAAACTAAATAAGTCGTCCGAAGGGTCTATCTTTGATAAAGCTATTTGTAGTAAAGGAATGAAATCTTCATCAACCATAGATAAGAAGTCTTCATCTACTACAACAACCTCTGGGTCTTGAACCATAATACTTTGTCTTAGGAATTTAATAATATCTTGAATAGGCAATTAAAACACCTCCTATAGTGGTTTTAATTTGTTAGCTTTCATTAAAACTGCCTTTACGTTTTCTGGAACATTATAGTGTTTATCTTTTAGTAAGTAGTACCATTCTCCACCTACAAAACACTTATGGTCACAAGCCATTAGTATTCTAACCATTTTAACTGGAACTTCTTTAGGTTGTTCTATAACTACTTGTACTTCACCTAAATTTTCTGTGTTTTCTTCAACAACTTTCTTCTTTAAGTTGCTTTTTAATTTAGTCTCTAATTCACCAGATATTATTTGTACTTCTGGTGTTGCTTCTATTTTCTTTTTTGTTGCCATATTACATACCTCCATATAATAAAATAAGGGAGGGATTTCCCCTCCCCTGTTTTGGGATTAAGCAGTTTCTATAACTACTCCATATTCATCATGTAATAATCCTGTTCCCCAAATTGAGTACCAAGCTAATCCATGTTCTCTTCCGAAGTCAATAACTCCGTTATCTCTTAATTCAACTGGTAAACCAAATGCTACTGCATAGTAGTTATCACCAAAGATAACTGCTTGGTATACTTTAGTTTCATTAGAAGATTTTAAAGCTTCTTTGTATGATGGGTCGTCTTTAGCAGAAGCACCATTGCACATTAAAGTAGTTTCGATAAATCTTGTATCGTCAATTCTTCCGATTTCTCCTGTGAATAATTGTTCTGGAGCACCATAGTTAGAAGCATTTATCCAAGCGTTATCGTCTCTTAAACTTCTTGATTGGTGAGGGTGAACGAAGCAAATCCATGAAGCACCTTGATATTTAGGAGCATTGTTTGTAGCTAAAACTTCAATAGCGTCCTTAATAGTTGATACTTTTAAAGTACAGTCAGCAGTTATTCCTTCTCTGTTAGATACTTTGCTTCCATCTTTCTTGTCAGCGTAAACTACATTTGTTCCAGATAAAGCAGTGTCTCTTAATTCACAGTCTAAAACTAAAGCGTAATCTCTTCCTAATAAAGCTGTTGCACTTGCCATTACATCATCAAATGAAGATTGTAATAATAATTCTGATACTGCAACTGCGTTACCTTTTTCTTCTACTGTGATTGACTTCATGCTTGAACTTAAAGCTTGTGTAGTCATTCTAGTACCTTCTGTTAATTTACCACCTAGTTTTAGGTTATCGTAAGTTAACATTTGGATAGTTAATCCTGGTGTTGTTCCTAATTCAGTTTTAACAGTAGCGAATTGGAAAAATCTCATTACTGGTAAAGCCTTGAACTCTATCTCTCTTGAATATACTACTCTTGTTAAATTATCTAACTTAACTAAGTTTGAACCATTATTTACTGTAGCAGTTGACATTTTGCTTTCAGCCATAACGTTCATAAAAATTGAATTTAAGAATGTTTTCTTATTTTTTAACATGGTTATTCCTCCTAAAAAATTAAATTAATATATTATCTTAACCCAAGTCTTGCTCTTAGTTGAGCATACTCTGGACTACGTGGGTCTAAGTTAGCAATATCCTCTATCTTTAAATCCTTTGATTGGAATGAAGAAGTACTAACATTTGCTACTGGTACTTGTACTCCACCTAAAACTTTACTAGTGATTTGATTGTATCTGTCTTGTGATACCTTAATTGAAGCGTCTATCTCTTGAATAGTTGTTCCAGTTATTAATTCTGGTATAACTGTATCTCCCACTTCTCTTAATTTTTGTTCTCTATATAATTTAACATCATATTCAGCCTTAATTTCAGCTTCTATTTCTTCTCTTGAAACTGTATTAGCCTTAATATCTGTTAATTCTTTCTCTAATTCAGCAATTTTAGAAAGTAGAGAAGTCTCTTTGTCACTAGCACCCTTCTTATTTGCATTGTTTGATTCTGCTAATTGTTTTTCTAATTCAGAAATTCTAGCGTCTTTTTCTCCAATAGTTAATAAGTGAGCGTTGTTCTTTTCAGTTAAAGCATTGTTTTGCTCCTGTAATTTTTGTATTTGAGGATATAATTTAGCCTTTTCTTGTTGTCTTGCCTTAGCAATTAAATCTTCAAAATTTACTGTGTTTGCCTGTGTAGGTTCAGTAGGCTCTGTGCCTTGTGGGTTTGTTGGTTCTGTACCTTGTGGTTCTTCAGCAAATACAGATATAAACATTACCTTTTTCAATAAATTAGTTTTTTCTGTAATAAATCCTTTTTTGATTCTCATTTTATTCTACCTCCTAAAAATGTAAATTCGAGGGAATTAAATCCCTCAATAGTAATATTACCATATTTTTTTAATTGTGTAACCCCTATTTTAAAAATTTTGTGGGTTTGCACCATTTTGACCAGTTATTTCTTGTCTTACTTGTTCTACAGGAGTTTGACTATTAGCAAAACCACTATTTAATTCTGGCTCTTTACGTTGTTGCCCATAGAACTCTGGATTATTTGTAACGTCTTCGTCTATTTTTTGTATATAATCATTTATATCTTCTTTACCAAGACGCTCCATAGCTTTCTTTCTATATTCTAATCCATTGTTCATTTCCATTTGTATTTGTTGTAATTCTAAAAGCCTATCCTTTGGTAGTACATCTGGGAATAGTATTTCTGTACTATAGAACTCCTTATTAGAAACTTTTTCTGGTTTAGTTATAAGTTCCTCTTTCTGTGCTATGAAAAGTATTATTTTGTTAACATCTTCTAAAGCAGAAGCAGTATACCCTCTCTTTACTCTAACCCTTTCAATTATAGGGGAGTTTGCTATGTGTAAAGCTACAGAAGAAGTATTACTTATAGCTTGTTTACCTCCTAATGCACCTTCTGGTACTCCACCTATTTCGTGCATAGCTGATTTAAGGTCGGCTCTATAATTGTTACTTGCCCCTAAATCACCTTGTAACTCTAAGTTTTGCACTCTAGCGTCTTTAGGTAGTCCTCCCCATAACTTATTTGCTCCCTTTTCAAGAGAAGAAACTTTTGCTCCATATAATATAGTTATAGGTGCTGAATAGTAATCTATTATTTCTGATACGTCAGAAGTTTTAGCATTTAATTCTATATTTAGTGGAATTAAGTCCTCTAAATCAGATTGTGCTTCAGTGATAGGTTTACCAGACATAGGGAAGTTAGGCACTAGAACAAAAGGTATTATTCCGTATTTATTAGGAATAGTTATAGGTTTATTCATTCCGTCTTCTATAGTAATAGAGTTCTTAGTCCATATCTGCTTATAAAGTACTTGTTTCTTAATCGCAGTTCTTAATACTGGTGATTTACCCTCTACTTCTATAGGGTAAGCAATCATTAACTCATTAATTTTGTCCTTATCATGTGGGTCAAATCTAGGGAATACAATATGACTTGGCACATTAACAATTCTTATTCTTCCCTTTTCATATTCCTCAAATGGGTCGTCAAAAGTACCTACACTTTCAAATTTAACTTGTATACAACCAAATCCAGACACAGATTTACTTTGCCCTAATTCAGTACATAAGTTGTTCTTCTTATTATCTTTCCATACTTCAGTTAAAAAGTCTGTTGTTGGTGTTTCTGGGTCGTTATCCTCAAAAGGTGATTTAACTCTAAAACCAGTTCCAAATTCAAAAGCTACAAATTTGTCTACAAATGCTCTACAATAGTTCTCTGTTATTTGAGGTCTATCACCTAAGTCTTGTATATCCTCCCAATGATACCCTTCATAGAAGTTCCAAAATTCAGAAGTCTTTTGTAGTCTATTTCTTTCATCACTTGTTAAATGACTATCTAATCCTAATAAGGATAAAGTGTTTAGTTGATTTAGGGTTGCCCTATTTTTAAAATCGTACATACTATCGTCTCCTTGCAGTTCTATTATTTATACTTGTATAGTAACTATTGTGTTGCTTCACTAAAAATGGGTTTTTATTTTCCTGTTGTATCTTATAGTTGTCTACATTATCTCTACACCCATATACTGCTAACGCCCAACTATCTGGGTAGTCGTCATGTGCCCCTCTTTCTGGTGGGTGAGATACTACCATGTTCTGACCTCTATAGTCTTTTTGTAGCATACCCATTTGTTTAATAAACTCCATATACTCTCTGGATTTTTTAACTTCATCAGATAAAGGGAAAGTGGCTCTACCAGATTTTATTTCAGTGTCTAAATGTTTGTACATAGGTGATTTCATACTTGTAAAATTACACCCTATTACTTCACAGTCTAAATTCGCTCTTAATCTATCAGACATACTTTCCTCTCTGGTAGCGTCTATCATAATTCTTGCTACGTTCCAATTACGTAAGTAATCAAGTATATCATAGTATTGTTTATTGTAATCATCACCATCTAACTGTTTCCAGTCTTTTATATGCGTTCTATATGCAGTATATTCGTCCTCTATATTATCAGTAGAGTTCTTATTACTCTCTCTTATAACTGGATTATCCCAGTCGGGTTCTACTACTGTAACAACAGTACTATCTCCCCTCTTCGCTAAGTCTATACCTATAACATGAGGTCTAGTCCTATCAAAGAACACTCTATTCATGTTTGTTTTACCACAAGTTTTTTCTAAAATATCTGCGTCAACAAACATACCTCTCTCAAGAATCCATTCAAGACCATATGACATTCTAAATTCATCAGATGTTTCTCCAAGTCTGTACATTTCTTTTTGTACGTACTTTTCATATTTAGGATTGTATTTAGCACCTATCTTATAATCATATTCAAAGTGGCTTCTTATTTTTAATTTTCCATCAGCATAATCTCTCTTATTTCTTTGAATAGCTTCGTAGAAGTCTCCTTTAAATGTTGTTGCAGTACCTATCTTAACTATAGTGGCATTATATGACGCTCCCATAGGGTGAATAGATTTTCTTATCTTAAAGTTACTTATATCTTGACATTCTTCACATAAGATAAGTTTATATGAATCCCCTTCTATGTTAGACCCATCAGAAGCCGAAACTGCGTTACAGAATGAACCATTAGTAAGTCCTACTGTCTGTCCATTGGAAGTACTAAATTCTAATCCAAATTCTTGTAATACTTGTATAGCACTTTCACATTGTATTCTAGCCTTTAATCTACTATAAGTTGTTTGTGCTTGTCTTAAACTTGGGGCGAACACTCCAACCCATAATCCGTTTTTAAACATTTGTAATCTCTTATCTGCAACAAACATAGGCATTTTAGCCATTTCGGGAAGTATAATCATAAGTCCTCCAATGGTATTAGCAACTGTTTCAGATTTACCCATCTGACGTGCAAACAGGGCAGTTAATTCTAATCCATCATTGTCTAGTATACTTCTTATAATTCTCTTACCGAATTGTTCTTGGTAAGGGTAGTATTTAACTCCACAATACATTTCACAAAAACTAAAGATTATATTTACTAGTTCAGAGGTTGGAATACCTTCAGCTTTTACTTTCTTTAGTGCTAAGTTTTCTATTCTCTCCTTAAATTTTTGTACGTGTGCTTTTATAAATAGGGGTTTAAGCCTTAGTCTCTTCATAGTTTCCTCCTTTCAGACAAATAAAAAAGGTGTAGACATTTATCATCTACACCTTATTATAAATCAATATTCTAATTTATTCCACTATTAGTTAATTTGAATATATACATTTTATGTCATATGCTATGGCACATTGATGTTCTATTAAACACCCTCTAGCTTTGTTCCACCCATCAGCAAAGTAAACAACATCTGCTTCAGCTAAAAATTCAATAGACTTAGCAATATAGTGAAGAGGTTTTGCGTCCTCCTTAAAGTAAGTGTCTAATACTTCTACTTCCTCTCCTAGTAATTCAGTAGCCACACGTATTGCTTCTTTTCTTTCTAGTATTATTTGTTCCTTATTTTTACCTCTCATTGGTTGACTTATAAATAACTTTTTCATATATCAATCTCTCCTTCTCAATTTAATTTTAATCCCAACCTCTAGTATCGTCACTAGTGTATTCTTCACTATCATATTTTATAAGTAATAAAAATATTGCCATACATATTAATCCTAATAATAAATACCCTTTTATAAAAGCTAACATAAGTAATTCTCCTATCTTAAATGGTCTTTCCATGTACATCTTTCTGCTTCTTTATCATTTCTAAATCTTATAAATCTATTTATAGTTTCCTTTAATCTTTCGTGTTCTAAAGAGTATCTGTCATAATGTACTCCTTCTTCTAAGGGTATTTCAATAAGGGTTATACCTTGTTTCTTACATAATGTTCTTTTTAGTTCATCATTACGTTGTTGTCTTAAAAATTTATCTTGTCCATAAATGGGTTTATAATGAGTAGGCCCATTTAACTCTATAGCTAAATTTATTTCGGGTAGGTAAAAGTCTAGTTCCAAATAGGCATTAGTTCTAGGATTCTTTATAGTCTTTCTGTCTCTAGTCCTTATAATTTTATTTGGAAATATTTCTTCAATAAATTTCAGAGCAATCTTTTCTGTACCTGATACCCCATTAGGTAGTTCCCCTTTACTTCTTCGGTATTCAGTACAACGTTTTAAAATGTGTTCTTTGTTTTCCTCGTAGTATTTCTTATGTTTTTGTGATATTAAATCCTTATGTTTTTCGTAGTATTTTTTATCACGTTCTCTTTTTGTATTTGGGTCTACTACTTTAAACTTTTCCTTATTTGCTTCATAATATTTTTTAGAGTGGTGTTTCTTTTGACACTTTTTGCATTTAGGGTTTTCCATTGGTTTTCTTTTTTGAGTATACACTTCACCACATATAGAACATATTACTTCATAAGTAGGTCTCTCATATTTTCCTGTAGCTATAGTAATCAACTCCTTAATTAAATTCTCTTATAAGATTAAGATAACATAAAATTAAGGAGTTGTCTACATTATTTTCTCATATGGGAAGACCAGTCACACATAGAAGCAGATTTGTCAGAACGAAACCTCAAAAATCTAGGGTGTCTTAACTTCCCTGTCTTTAATATTTCATTTGCCCCTACTTCAATAACAGTATTGATAAGTTCATCTTGGTGATTAGTCATGTACTCTCTAGTTTCTTCATTCATTCCACTACATTCCCCTACTACTAAATGTCTTCCTATTAGTTCTGGCTTTTTATCTTTATTGGTCTTTTGCCATTTAGTTAATTCATCAGAAGTTATTTCTACTCCAAACTTAACTGTACCAATCCAGTCCATAGCATAATGTTTAGTGCAAGGTAATAACCCCTGTGCGTCAGCTTCACTCATGGTCATAGTTCCTTCAACTATTCTTGAATCATCTTCAGCGTCATACCAATAATCCCATGTAGCTTCTGGGTTATTTAATTCCTTACCAGTGTAGTCTCTAGTAGGTTGTAGAAAATCTAAAATTACTACGTCCCATGTATCAAACTTTTTCATCTTAGTGTATTCTCTACCTCTGGTATGTTTATAAGTTCCTTGCTTATCTTTTAACATAAGTCCTTCCCCATCATGTAACAGAATATACTCATACCACGCTTTCTTAGGTAGTGCAATCATTTGTTTAACACCTTTCAGTATATCTTCGGGTGTAAATGCGAAGCATAAACAACCATAAAGTTCTGGGTATTTATTTTCAAATTCCTGTGCATTTGTCTTTAAGTACTCTTTTATTTTAGGGGTTACTCTTTTCCACATTAGGTCATCAGTATACTCTTCTTCCTTTACATATTGGAAGTCTAATGCTTGAATTACTTGTTTTAATAGTGCCTTTCTTTTTATCAGAGGTAGTTTTGCTACATATACTCCCTTAAAGTATATAATATCAAAAGCATGGAATGTTATATATCCTAGTTCAGTTTGTCTTAAAATAGCTTCATCATATTTACAATTTAAAGTACTTGATACATCTTTAAAATCTCGGTCATCTATTCGCATTTCCCCATCAAGTATAGTACCATAAAAATCTTCGGGAACTTCAAAATCTCTTAAATGAGGTACACTATCAGTATTTTCAGCATACCAATCTGTCTTCTTAGATATTCTTCTACTAAATAATCTATTTGCTCCTTCTACTAGGTGCATGGTACATCTAGTACCGTCTAACTTCTCTTCAGCTATATAATCAGAAGAGGTTAACATCTTTTCCAATTCTTCATCATTAAGAGGTTCTTTAGCAGTCATAGGTTCTACTCCTATAACATCATCTTTTATATAATCCTCTGGACACGTATAATCTAAAAATTTAGGTGCATATATCTCCCCTGTGGCTTCATTAACTATATCTAATATAATAGATTTCTTTCCTTTTTGTTCTGTTACTACTTTATACATTAAATTCTCTCCTTCTCAAATAACTCCAAATTCATACACATTTGTTTTCTGTGTTTTAGGTAGTCTATTTCTTCACCCTTTTCATAAAGTGTCTTAGCATTGGTTTTGTATAAGGTTGACCTCCTAGTGTCATATATAATAATCATGGAGTTATTAGGTAAAAGTAACTCCGTCAATAATTTATAATCTACTGCCCAAGCATTTTTCTTTAACAGGAGGTGCTTCTTAAAATCCCTTACAGTCTCAAACACATTGGTATCAGCGTCAAATCTACCTATTACTTTAGGCTTACTTGTAGGTGTTTCCCTAATTACAACATCTTTGAACAATATTCTTCGCCACCCTTTTAAGATTATTTAAATCTTTATCGTTATTTACCTCCACATCTATAGGAAAAAACATAAAATCATTTTCTGAAGAATGGTTGTCGTGAGTTCCTACCTCATTATTAGGTCTTGTTACTTTTACTGTAATTACCTTGTCAGCTACAGTATTAAAATATCCAAGTGTTTGAGCGTATCTCCAATCTGGTACTATTAAGTATTCACAGTTTCTATTAGAAAACTCCTTGTACATAATAGCTTCAGTAAATAATTCTTTCTCCCAAAAATATGTGTCTTTGTCATACCCTTCATTAGTTATATCTATTAAAAGTTGTCTGCCTTTAGCGTCTTTTTCACCATTCCAGTTATGGTCATTTACTGCTCGGTCTTTTACTGATTGTGCATTACCTCTTATAAGTGTTCTGTTAAAGTATGCTCCATTTTTGTCTATATCTAAAGCTTCTTTTAAATAATCAGCTAGTTGGTTCTTTCCACTTCTTGCTTTACCACATATTAATATTACTTTCATTATTTTCTCGTTCCTTTCGCATTAAACGTGTTCTTTTACTTCTAACACTTTTTTCAGTTTTATTTAATATTAAAGCTATTTCTTTGTTGGTTCTTCCCTCCATAACTAGCACAACTAGTTGTTTCTCTTGAAGTATAGTCCATACAGAATAGTTTCTAGGTTTATAAGTTTTTTTAAAGGCTTCAAAGTCCTCTGGCTCAACTAAAAAGACTTTTCTTCCTTGTATCTTGCGTGAAATTGCTTTCAATTTCTTAGCTTTTACCCAATCGTGTACGGTGGTAGGGTCAACGTTTAACATTTCCCCTACTTGTACTGTTGTATAATAAAACTCATTAAAGCAACTTCCACCTAGCTTGTTCTTTTCAGCGTATCTCTGAATTGCATTGTAACTCCTGTTAAGGTGTTTAGCTATTTTATGGATAGATATTATTCCCCACTTGTCTTCTACATAATCTCTTTCTTCTTGTGTCCATCTTCTGCATACTTTAGCACCCATCTTTACTTACCTCCATGACAGGATATAAACAATCTGGACACATTATTTCACTTGGAAATAAAGGACACCCACATTTAGGGCATTTAGGAAGGGAGTTATAGTAACTACCCTTATGTTCTTGTTTAATTGCTTCGTTAAATAACTGTTTTAATTTCTGTATCATAATTACACCTCTTACTAAATTAATTCCATTCTAAATCTTTGGCACACTTCTGGATATTTTTCTTTATCCACCTCACTTGCAAACATATTTAAAGGTCTTGCATACAGTTTACAGTTACCATATAAGGCTCTATATATAACAAGAGTTTCTCCTGTTTCTGTGTGTTTAGCAAAGTCTACTATTAAGTATTCTTGACCCTTAAAATGTCTTACCTTCTTATTTTTATGCTTCTTAATTTCTATTTTGTGTCTTAATAGGTCACGTTTTCGTTTAATACGTTCAACATTATTTTCCACTTGAACCAAACCCTCCTGTTCTAACTATGTCTTCTTTTGGATTACCATTATCTGATACTAGGAAACTAAAGAACGCTCCTTGTCCTATTCTATCACCTTCATTTATTGTTAAAGGCTCGTTGCTAATATTCTTTAAGAAGAATCCTATGTTACCTTCATTACTTTCGTTATTATAGTAGTCAGCGTCTATCCAACCTTGTGTATTTGCTAACATGAACTTTCCACCCATTGAACTTCTAACATTTAATATTAGACATTCTGTATCTTGCATATAAGCTTTAACATCAGTCCATATCTTAGCTATTTCCCCTGGTTGTACTACTACTGTTTTAGGACTAAAGAAGTCATAAGCCATAGCTTTACTTGTCCCTCTTATTGGTAGAGTAATCTCTACTCCTTCATTCTTTCTATTGTTGCAAATTTCAAATCCTCTTAATTTCATTTTTAATTCCTCCATTTTATTTTAATTTAAAAGAGTGTAGAAGTTTTTATCTACACTCTTAATATATAATATCTATTTAGGAAGGTCAAACATTGATTTTTATCCGTTTAGGCAAATTTTCCTTTGATTTGATGAACCTCTCCACCAAGTATTAGGGTCTTTTAGAGAATCTATATACATTCCGTCTATTACAACATCTAAATACTTAAATATTTCTAGGTTCTTAATATTATCATAGTTATATCCTGTCCATAACCATATCTTTTTATGTGGGAATAAACCTCTCACAGATTTAACTATTTCTAGTACAGTTTCATAATTCCAATCAGCTAATGGCTCTCCCCCTAAAATAGAGAACCCTTTATCTACTCTTGGGTCTTCTAGTGCTTTTATTATATCAAGCATTGTATCAGAAGTAAACTCTTTTCCAGTATTTCTATCCCATATACTCTCATTATGACAATTTGGACACT
>ULMU01007252.1_pt1 | contig 17277 bp, 12 predicted proteins | sample 1951741 | NCBI WGS metagenome assembly ULMU01 (sample SAMEA4835559, study PRJEB28245) | human gut metagenome | biome: gut microbiome; material: fecal sample | place: Denmark | collected 2008
GCGCCCTGCTTTATTCGCCCTACCTGATGGTAGCCGCTGCCATCGTCTACAACCCATCTGTCTTCGGACTGTCGCTGTGCCTGCTTGCGCTGCCCCGAACTTTAAAACTGATCGATGAACTGCCCCGCCGCGAAGGCAATGATCTAAACGCCGTCATGTTCGGCACGGTTAAACTCGAGTTACTCTTTTCCTTGTGTCTGACAGTCGGCGGCATTGTCAGTCTCATTCTTCTCTGAGGATTCCCGTGGCGACAGGACGCAGTTTCAAGAAAATATTGAAAATTTCGCGTGAGGCAGCTTCCGACTGCCCCCAACCGTTTCCAAAGCCCGCCTGGCTCAAGGTGAGAGCTTCCGTTGCCGGAGGAGCCGAAGACCCAATTCGCGACATCCTGTCTTCGTATTCGCTCTCCACCGTCTGCCGCGAAGCTTCCTGCCCCAACCGTGCCGAATGCTTCTCGCACGGTACGGCCGCCTTTCTGATTCTCGGGGAACTGTGCACCCGTCGCTGCGCATTCTGCGACTTGGCGCACGGCACTCCCAAGCCTCCCGCCACCGATGAGCCTCATCGCGTTGCGCAAGCCGTCAGAGCGCTCAAGCTTCGCTATGTCGTCATCACCAGTCCCGATCGAGACGATCTCAAGGACGGCGGTGCAGGACACTTTGCCGCTGTAATTTCGCAATTGAGAAAAAACGTAGAAGGCATTGAAGTCGAGATTCTGGTGCCTGACTTCAAGAAAAAGGAGGACGTCGCGCTGCGGATCCTCTCAGAGATGCCGCCAGATGTCTTTAATCACAACATCGAAACGGTGCCTCGTCTGTATCGAGTAGCACGTCCAGGCGCCTCATACGAAGGCTCCTTGGCGCTGCTCAAAGCGTTTGCCGAGCAAAACCCTCACATTCCCACCAAAAGCGGTCTCATGCTCGGACTGGGCGAGACAGACGAAGAGGTTATGGAGGTACTGCAAGACCTGCGTCTTCACAAGGTAGACCGCGTCACAATCGGTCAATATCTGGCACCGTCCAAAGCTCATTTACCAGTGCGACGCTATGTCAGTCCTCAAAACTTTGACCTTTGGCGTCAGCGGGCTCTTGAGATGGGCTTTAAAACAGCGCATGCGGGCGTCTTCGTGCGTTCGAGCTACCACGCCTCAGACGATAGCCTCAAAGCGCAATAGCGCACAATTTCAACGCGTTTTTGGCAAAAAAGCAAAGCGCCTGCGATTTCCGGTAACCGGGCAGGCGCTTTTTTCGTTTCGGGGACGGTTCGTTAGGAGCCGCTCGGAACTTCTTCCTCGGTTTGCTGCTGAGCAGCCTTGTTTTCCTGATTGATGTTCTTCAGAGGTGCCTTGATGCGTTCGGCTGACATCACGTCACACACCGAAATCACGCGCACCACGCCGCTCGTTCGGGCAGCAACAGTCATGGCGATCGTATTTTCCTGCGGCGTCACGATACCCATGATGTAAACGATGCCACGTTCAACGACCACCTTCATCTGGCTCAGGTACACGTTGTCTTCCATCACCATGCGCGAGCGCACCGTCGTTGCCAGCTTGGAGTCGCTGATGCGCTGCGTCCAACTGATGGTCGGCTGAACGGCCAGTTCGTTGACAACGCTGCGGACGTCCAGGCTCTTTTGCACGGTTTCGGTCACGATTCGCTTAGCCTTGAGCGTTTCGATTTCACCGGTCAACAGCACCTTGCCATCATAGGCGGTCACTGTGATGCGACCTTCTGGCTCTTCGCCTAACTGATCCTTGAGAGCCTGCGTGATTTCATAGCTCAAGCGCTTTTCAATCACACCGTCATTGACAACGGAACCAGCCGAACGACGGTCATTAATGGTCGAGACAGTCGCAACAGCCACGCTGCCCACCACAAGAGGCGCACAGCCTACCATGGCCGTCGTCATAGCTGCCGCACACGACAGTACGCAAAGAGTGCGCTTGAACATAATGTGTATTCTCCGATTTTTTTCTGTTAATTTGGTCAGATCGTAATGTCGAAGGCCCGATGCGCAGGTTTCATTTGCTCAATATCGGGCTGCATTCTCAAAAACGGTTGTAGCCAGGCTTCGTTTTTCTGCAGCAAGTCCGCTCTGACTGCCATCTTGTGGTCAACGATTTTCACAACACCGTCACAAATCCAGTCGCGAAAAATTGTATCAATCTGCTCGAGCTGGCAATTCAATAACGTTGCAACAAAGCGACGCGAAGGCGCACAAGGTAATCTAACAAAACTTTTGGCAGGAAACTCCCCGATATTTGTAGTACCGCACGCCTTTAGAAGAACCGTCAAGAAAACGCCAAAACGCTCGCAAGGAGTTGCTGCCTGGCACACCATCAGTCCGAGGCGTTCGCAAAAGGCGCGTCGAAGAGCGTAACGGTTGAGCTCTTCGTTCCAATTCGGGTCAATTTCGATCACACGAAGGAAAATTTCCGGAGCTACCGTCAACACCTCACAGCGGCAGACAGCCCAATAGCGGCGGGGAAGATTGTCCAGAGCGTCAATCGCGCGGGTCGGTACGCCGAAACTGTTTGCTGCGGAAAGCGTCAGCATGAATGGCGAGCTGGTTCCCGGGTTAATCACCCCCTGAGCCAACAACCCGCTTTGAACGAAAACCACGCGCTTGAAAAAAGTCGACGTTCCAATTTGATCGCCTCTCATCAGCACTGTTTTGTGGCCGATGCTGATGAGCACTCTTGAAATGCCCGGCGAAAGCCTCGGAGCAAACCAGGGCAAAAGCGTGTGAAAGGACATGACAATCGGCTAAAGAAGCATCCGGCGACTCAAGCGCCCTGAGAAGAGATCAAACAAAACCGCGCTAATCCTAGCACAGCGTCTTGTCCGGATTTGACATCAGTATCCATAATATAACGTTAAACCTATACGGCCTGTTTCACTGTCACAGCCTGTGGATAACTTTGTGTACAACAAAAGAACAACCCAAGCCTCTGTGGATAACTTTTCGGTGTTTTCAAAAAGCGTCTTTTTTCTCCACATTCATCCACAACTTATTCACACCCTGTTCAAAACGTTATCCAGACCTTTATCCACACGCTATTGCGTTGTTTTTAAAAGAGATTTTTTACTTACTCACAGAGTTTTCCACTACCTACTTACGACTATTTCTACATAAATATTTTTATTTTTTTGGAACAAAAGAGAAAAGAACTCTGGCTTACTCCCCCTTGGTTATCCAGATCCCCAACTAACTCTCTTTCTTAGATTTTAAGACAAAAAATCCTTTATTTTCAATGGATTGCCGTTTTTTACGATTCGAGAAGAGGGAAGATTTTTAGGATGAAAATCGGCAAATGTGGAAAAAAGCTTCCTTCAAACCCCGTTTGGAGGGGGATTTTCATCCACAAGCGAACCATGTGAACAACATCCCCCTCTAACCGCGTTTTGAGGTCTGAGTTATTCAGAGGAGAAAAATGAGGATTAAATCGTGCTGGCCTTCTCGTAGACCTGATAGATGATGTCAGCAAAATTCATATAGCCGCGCTCGGTTGAAGCGGCACCGACAATCAGTACGCGGTCTTCACCGGAAAAAAGGCCGGCTCGATCTTGCAGATTTGGGGTGCACTCTGAACAAACAACGACATGGTCAATGCGGATGGCCTGACGGTTGCTTCGATCCGGACAATCGGAAATACGCACCGCATGATTGTCAATGAGTTCGATATTGGCTTGCGTGACGCGTTGCGCGCCTCTCATCAGCAGCCAGGTCAGATCCCAGCGGTTATGTGCTTTTTTCAGCAGCTTGTTGGAAATATCGGCATCCAACTCAATGAGATAGAGCTGACGTACGGCACGTTCGATTTCGGGAATCATGCCTAGGACGCCGCCTGCGTGCTCTTTGATGCTGCCGACTCCCCAAGCTTCAAGCCAAGATTCGGCTGATCGCTTGGTTTCTGATTTATTTTCAAGTAGATAGCGGCTGACAGCCAATGCCAGACGACCATTGCCGAGCACGGCAACTCGGTTGCCGACCGGGGTGCCGGTAAGCAACTCTTCATATGTCACAACGTTTGAGGCGTTGATGCCGGCGATGTCGGGAATCTCGGGTTCGCTGCCGGTGGCAATGACGAAACGATCGAAGGCGTCTTCTTTCTTAAGGTCCTGAAGATCGACTCTTTTGTTGTAAATGACGTTAACTTTGTTTAATTTGAGGTCATTTACGAGAAGATCGAGCCATTTATCGTAATTTTCGTTATCTTCGATTGCGCGGACAAAATGGAGCTGTCCGCCTGGTGTCGAGCTCTTTTCAAACAAAGTGACCGCATGGCCTCGGCCGGCGGCGATGCTTGCAAACAGCATTCCTGCCAAGCCGGCACCGATGACGGCAATGCGCTTTGGGGTCGGCGTTTTGACCTTGGCCAATGGAAAGCGCCCAAACTGGCACGGATTGGTGAGATTGAGCAACTTTCTCGTACGCAAAGCGTCCAGTGGAACGCCGCTGTCGTGGTGATCGATCCATGGACGAATTTCGCCTTCGGCGATGCCGAGTTTTTTTCGAATGAAGGAACTGTCGCCCAGCAGAGGCGTACTCAGCGAAAAGACCGCGTTGTCGTGCTTTTGAGCGAGATCTTCCAAACAGTCGAAATCCGAGCCGGGATCCGTAAAAAAGACAGGCAAATCGGAAGCTTGCGCAAGTGCTTCATAGGCCGGCACCCAGACGCCTTCAGGAATGGCGTGCGAATGCGTCGGGACTCGTTCTTCGAATCCGTCGACGATGCCGACAAGGTAGTCGGCGCCGGCGATGCGTAGCATCTGAATGAGGCGAAGGATCTCGTCCCATGCTGCACCTTTTGGGGAGAGTTCCATGAGATTGAAGCGAACGCCGAGCGCTTTGGTTTCAGGCAAATTTCGCTTGCAGCTGCGAACTGTTTCCAGCAGAAATCGGAAGCGACCGAGCTGATTGGTTCCCCAGGCATCCTGTCGTGTGTTGATGGCAGGACTCAGAAAGGAAGCGATAAGGGAACGTCCCGAGGCGTTGATTTCCACCGCGTCGAACCCCACGCTGGCGGCGCGTTGCGCGCACTGTGCAAACTGATGTATGGCCTTGCGAATCAGAAATGCGGGGGCTGCATAAAACGATTTTCCGGTGTGTTTGGATACGCCGGGAACGCTTGAAATTGGAAAGAGAACGCCGGCGTCCTGTCCGATGTGGTTGAGCTCTATGGCCACCCGGCAATCAAAGCTCGATACAGCCTTCAGAATGGGTTTGTAGCGATGGAAATCGTCCGAGACAGCAGGCTGAATGTCCGCATTTTGTTTGGCCTGACCGCTTAGAGCCGGAGAAAAGAGTGTCACGAGACTGACGCCGTCGGCAGCGGCTTCAGCGTAGAAGTCAGCTAGGGCGGCTAGGTTGGAAAGGTTTTCCAATCCTGTGTTGATCGGTGCGGACGTCAGCCTGTTTTTCAGGCGCATCGGACCGCAGTCGATCGGTCTAAGTATGTGCTGCCACTGACTGAGCATATGCCGATCGCCTCGCGTTTTTTACAAAACAAGATTGTTGATGCCAAACGGCACCAGAACGCTCGGAACCGTCTCGCTGGTACTTTCGACGTGCTTGAGCTGATCGTCGAAGTAGATGTGGGGCTTTAAGACGTCGAGCACGCGTTTTTTCGGCAGCCCATCCATCAAGAAGAGCTCTGCGGCGCTCATTCCGAAACTTTTCAGACTCGTGATCAGGCGTTCTTCGTTCATGGCACCGCGCGCTGTGACGATAGAGACGCGTAGCACGGGCTTGAAATACGGATCCCCTTTGCCGCGTTCTGCATCCAAGGCCTGAAATTGTCCGAGCTTTGTAAAGAGTCGGTGCATGGGGCCCGGCTGATGTGGAATGTTGCGCTTTTGCCTTTCGTGCTGCACGAAGCCTTGCATGCCTTCTTCGTGAAAGGCCTTTTCGGCTTCATCATCGATGACGACGCCGTCGAAGTCAAACGCGATGCGCAGTTCGTCGTCAGTCTCCGAATCATCCTTGAGCGCGGTTGAGCCAGGGATAACAAGCCCCGCGGGTTGCCCTTTGCTGACGGCGTTAAAGACGTTTTCCTTATTGGCGCTAAGAAAAAGAGAAGCGTCGAAAGCCTGCAGGTACGGGAAGGTGGATTGCCCTGACGTAAAGGCGCCTGCTGTGATCGGCAGGTTGTAGGCGTGGCACGAGTTGAAGAAGCGCTGCCCTGTTTCCGGAGTATTGCGGCTCAAAACAACCACACGAAACGGCTGTTTGTCGCCGAAAAGCGTGTTGATGCGCAACAACTTCTGAATGAAGGGAAAAGCCGTGCCGGGCTCCAACGGTTCGTTGGCGTGCGCAACCTGCCAGGCGCGATAGGCTTCGACACCCTGCTCCTCAAAGATATGGTGCTCGCTTTCCAGGTTGAAAAGCGCGCGGGAGCTCACGGCGATGACGATTTGCTGTTCGATCGGAGTGGTCATGACAATAAAAAGAAAACGGGCCCGTCAGGCGATTTTACCTGCAGGCCCCGAATGTGACGCTCTTTACCGGATGAGTCGACGGATCAAATGTCGAGGTTGCTCACGAAGATGGCGTTGTCCTCGATGAATTCGCGGCGCGGTTCAACTTCGTCGCCCATTAGCATGGAGAAGATGTCATCGGCCTTGCTGGCGTCCTCAAGGCGCACGCGCAGAAGACGGCGCGTCTGCGGATTCATGGTCGTTTCGTAGAGCTCTTCGGCCCCCATTTCCCCCAAACCTTTGTAGCGTTGCTTCTTCACTCCGGCTTCGGCTTGATCCATGAACCACTTAACGGCTTCGCCGAAGTTCTTCACGGGCTGAGAAGAGTCGCCACGCACAGCGCGGGCCCCTTCGCCTACGACACCCTCGAGTGCGGTAGCGGCATCGCGCAGAATGCGGTACTCATTGGAGCGCAGAAATTCCTGTTCGATGAACGTTGTGTGAGTGTTACCGTAAATGTGGTGACTCACGCGGATGCGCACGCGCTCTTTTTCCGAATCGATTTCGGCCTTGACCTTGATTTCAGGATCACGGATTTCGGCTTCCAGAGCCTGGGCGCAGGCCTGAGCTTTCTCTAGATCGGAAAGATCAACTGCAACGCCCGAGGCAATGGCCATCAGAGCGGCACGATCAATCACAAGACTCAGGCGTTCGATCACCGACTTTGATTGCTCGAACTCGGCAATCATGTTTTCAAGATCGGTGCCGCGCAGGCAGATACCGGCTTCGAAATCGGCCGTGTTGCGGTATAGCGCCGCACCTTCGAGCGCAATATCGAGCAGGTATTGCTCCATCTCGGCATCGTCTTTGATGTAGATTTTGTTTTCAACGTTGTTTTTGCCGCGGCGACCGGTGAGAACACCGTATAGCGGCGGCTGTGCGATGTAGACGTGGCCGCGTTCGAGCAGTTGGGGCATCTGACGATAGAAAAACGTCAGAAGCAGCGTGCGGATATGTGCGCCGTCGACGTCAGCATCGGTCATCAAAATGATGCGGTGGTAGCGCAATTTTTCGATGTCGAAGTCTTCCTTGAGCTGCGTTCCCAGAGCGAGTACCAAAGTCTTGATCTGTTCAGAATCAAGGAGCTTGTCCACCGAGGCTTTTTCCACGTTCAGAATCTTGCCTCGAAGCGGAAGAATGGCCTGGAATTCGCGATCTCGCCCCGTCTTGGCGGAGCCGCCTGCGGAGTCACCCTCCACAATAAAGATTTCGCTTGCGGCCGGATCCTTGCTCGAGCAGTCGGCAAGCTTGCCGGGCAAGCCGCCGCCGATCACCTGCTTGCGGGTTACTTCACGTGCCTTGCGGGCGGCTTCACGCGCACGAGCGGCCGTAACGATCTTGTTGCAGATTTCCTTAGCCTGGTCGGGATGTTCTTCGAGGAACGTGGTCAGACCCTCGGAAACGGCGGCGTTGACGGCCGGCTGAACTTCGCTCGTGACGAGCTTGTCCTTGGTCTGCGAGCTGAAGGACGGCTGCGGGACTTTCACGGAAAGCACGCAAGTGAGGCCTTCACGCATGTCCTCGCCGGCAATGTCGAACTTGTCGCCCTTTTTGAGAATGTCATTGTTGGTGATGTATTTGCGAATGACATTGCTCATGGCCACGCGCAGACCGGTGACGTGTGTGCCGCCGTCGCGCTGAGGAATGTTGTTCGTGTAGGCGGCCAGAGATTCGTTGTACGAGTCGTTCCATTGCATGGCGACTTCCACGTACACCGGAATTTCCTTGGCGTTTTCCTTGGCGCTCTTTTGCATCACGGTCTTTTGAATGTAGACCGGATCCTTGTGAATTGCCTTTCGTGTGGTGTTCTTGAAGAGAACGAAACTCTTGACGCCGCCTTCGCTTTCGAGAAGTACATGACGAGCCGTGCGTTCGTCGGTGAGTTCGATGTCAACCCCTGAATTCAGGAACGAAAGTTCGCGCAGACGGTTGAGAAGCGTTTCGTAGTCGAATTCAACGACCGGTTGGAAGATTTCAGCGTCAGGCAAAAAGTGCACTTCTGTGCCGCGCTTGGTGGTGGGGCCGAGAACAGTCATAGGGCTTACTTCCACCATTTCGCCCGTGTGCGGGTCCTTCTGCTTTTCAATGACTCGATCAACCACAACGCCGTGGTCAAAACGCAGGGCGTGCGTAAAGCCGTCGCGGTGCACCTTGAGTTCAAGCCACTTCGAGAGAGCGTTTACGCACGAGACGCCCACGCCGTGCAAGCCGCCGGATATCTTATAGCCGTTATCGTCGAATTTGCCGCCGGCGTGAAGTTCCGTTAAGGCGATTTCGGCAGCCGAACGCTTGGGTTCGTGCTTGTCGTCGAACTTGATGGCTGTGGGAATGCCTCGACCGTCATCGATGACGCTTACGGAGTTGTCCATGTGGATCGTGACGTAGACTTTGGAGGCGTAGCCCGCCATGGCCTCGTCGATGGAATTGTCCACCACTTCGTAAACGAGATGATGCAGACCGGAGCCGTCGGAGACGTCGCCGATGTACATGCCCGGACGCTTACGAACGGCTTCAAGACCTTCCAGAATCTTGATGTTGCTTTCGTTGTAAGAGCTCGAGACGTCCGACTTGATTTCTTGATCAGCCATTTTTCGCTAAAAATCCAATATAAAAACGTTTTTTCAACCCAGTTGCAAAGCAAGGCGCCGACGCGCACGCCCCTACTCTCTGCGCTCAGGCAGAGTACGCGTTCGGAGCCCGCTGAAGACAACAGGCGCCGAAACGAAGAAGGCGTTCGAATTAGATGCGCATCGGCATCAGCACGTAGCGGAAGAGCTCGCTGTCGGGCATGGTGAGCAGCGTGGCGCCCTGAGCATTTGACAGAGAAAAGCGCACTTCGTTGTTTTTGAGATTACCCAGAACGTCGAGCAGATACACCACATTGAAGCCAACGTCGAGATCGGGACCGTCGTAGTTGATGGCGATTTGTTCTTCGGCTTCTTCCATTTCGGAGTTGGCGCTTTGCACCTTCAGACAGCCCGGCGTGATGATCCAGCGCAACCCCTTGAACTTTTCATTGGCAAGAATAGCTGCACGACGCAGTGCGCCGATCAGTTCTTCGCGGTTGACAAGGAATGTCTTGTCGTTGTTTTGCGGGATCACACGGTTGTAGTCCGGGAACTTGCCTTCGACGAGCTTGGTGAGGAAGTCAATATCGCCGAACACGAAGCGGGCCTGCGACTTGCCAATTTCAACCAGAACTTCGGTGTCGGTATCCGGCAGTAACTTCATGAGCTGCTGAACGGTCTTGCGCGGAAGGATGGCTTCGATGCTGCCGTCAAACTCGATTTCAGAATTGTCATCGCAGCAGGCCAGACGGTGACCGTCGGTGGCAACAGCGCGCACTTTTTTGTTCTGGACGACCAGCAACATGCCGTTGAGATAGTAGCGGATGTCCTGCTGAGCCATGGAGAAGTGCACCATCTGCAGCAGATGCTTGAGGTTCTGAGCCGGCACCTTGAAGCTCGTACTCATTTCGGAGGTGTTGAGCTCGGGATAGTCCTCAGCGGGCAGCTGAGAAAGCGAGAAACGCGAATTGGCTGCAGAGAGCACCACTTTGCGTTCTTCTGCGTTGAGAGCAACTTCAGTTGATGCACCGGGCAGAGCGGCGAGCAGAGCCAGCAGCTTGGCTGCAGGCAGAGAAGTTTTGCAGTCTTCGTCACCCGTTCCGACATCGGCCGTCGTACGGATCTGGATTTCCAGGTCGGTGGTTGTGAAACTCACCTTGTCCTTTTCCTTCTGGATGAGGACGTTGGCCAGAATTGGAAGCGTCTGACGACCTTCAACAATGCCGCCGACAGTTTGCAGGGGTTTGAGAAGAGCCTCGCGGGTGCATTTGATAAACTGCATGGGAGTCAATTGCCTTTCTAAAAATCGTATGCGCACAATACCCTCGCGGGCGTGCGCGAATCCCACAATTTTAACGATTCTTGCAGTTTTTCGCCGCCTCGAAACGGGATTTGGAGGCGGCGAAAACGTATCGAAAAATTAGTTTTTCAGACGCTGTTCGAGCAGGTGAATATCGTGCTTGAGGCCGTCGTCGGTATTGCGTTCGCTCATGACCTTGCGGTGTGCGTAAATGACCGTAGTATGGTCGCGTCCTCCGAACAAGGCGCCGATCTCCGGCAGGCTCTTGTTGGTGAGTTCCTTTGACAGGTACATGGCGACCTGACGGGCGCGAACGAGATTTGCCTTGCGCGACTTGGCGACGATGTCGCTCGGTTTGATGCCGTAGTACTCGGCAACGGCTTTCTGGATGTTGTCGATGGTAACAGGCGTAGCCGTTGCCTTGAAAATGTCGCGCAGAGCCATTTTGGCTGTATCAAGTGTGACCGGCACCTGATGAAAGCGCGTGTAGGCCAAAATCTGCTGGACAGCGCCTTCGAGTTCACGCACATTGCTCTTGATGCGCTTGGCGATGATTTCAGCGACGTCCTGCGGCATGTTGATGCCGGAGCGCTCCGCCTTCTGTAGCAGAATCTGCACGCGCATCTCGAATTCCGGCGGCTCAATCATGACGATCAGGCCCTGTGTGAGGCGGCTCAGCAGGCGGTCCTGGAATTCCGAGAGATTTTTTGGGTAAGTGTCGCTCGTGAGGACAATCTGTTTGCCGTGCGGCACCATGCTCTCGAACGTTAAGAAGAAGTTCGTCTGCGTGCCTTCACGGTCGCGGAAGCTCTGAATATCGTCGATGAGCAACATATCGATGCCACGATAGCGGGCGTCGAACTTTCGCATAGCTTCCGTGTAGCGCTCGGAGTTGACATTTTTCAGACGCATGGCGTCGACGAACTCCTGCGTGTACTGTTGCGCGGACACGCACAGTACCTTGGCTTTGGGATTGTTCTTGAGAAAACGATTGCCGATGGCGTGCATCAGGTGTGTCTTGCCGAGGCCCACGCCGCCGTAGATGAAAAGCGGGTTGTAGACGGAGTGCGTGCTTGAGGCCACCTGCAGAGCCGAAGCGAAAGCCATCTGGTTGGCCTGACCTTCCACCAGATTTTCGAACGTGAGGTTGGGCAGAAGACCTGTGGCAGCAATGTCGGGCTTGTTCTCTTCGACGTGTTCCGCAAACGGACGCTGAGGCTTACTCTGAGCGACAGCCCAGACGATGTCCATTTCTTTGCCGGCCTGGCGGTTGACGTACTGAGTGATGGTGGTGCCGTAAGAGTCGCGCACGGTACGGAGTTTGGCGCCCGAAGGAGCCAAAATCGTAATGGAACCGGCCTCAAGTTCGACGTCCGCGGTCAGATCTGCAAACCAGGTCTGGAATACATCGCGGGGGGTGTCGTTCTTAATTTGCTCTAAACAAGCAGTCCAAAAATCACTCATAGGGCATGAAACAAATAAAAAAGACACTCCTGCGAAGCTACGGCAACGGACGCAAACTTCGGTTTGATATCAATATGGGGAGTGTCGGTTGGGGCGAACATTTTAGCTGTTGCGGACGTTCTTCGGTTTTTCAGGGGGATCCTCACTTAGCCGCAGAATCGAAACTTTGCACGACTCGTTGAATTTAAAAATGAAGAAAACACAAAATCCTGTGCAAAAATTTTTTTTGAACGTCTACCGATTTGTTTGGATTTGTGTTTCGAATTTGACAGATGGGCTAAAAATAAGGTTTAATATCAGGCTTTTCGAAGACCTCGGTATGGAGGAGGCTATTTTGCGCCGACAAAACTGCCGAGCTTTGACACCGGATGTCCGTAGTGCTCACCCTTCTTGAGCCTTGGGTCCGACAAAAATTAACCCGGGGCTGCCGCTAACGATTGTCTTCAATCGTCACCACAGTCGGCAACGCCGCTGATCTAACTTATTCGATAACTACAGCTGGGAAACAATCATGGCAACCAAGCGTACTTACCAACCTTCCAAGACCAAGCGTGCCCGCACGCACGGTTTCCTCGTCCGCTCCCGTACCAAGGGCGGTCGTGCAGTTCTGGCCCGTCGCCGTCGCAAGGGCCGTCACGTTCTCGCTCTCTAAGCTGCTCTATTGACGCAGCCGTAGGGTGAGCAAAATGACGCCCGGGCCTGGCGCAAATAAGTTTCCGAAATCGGCTCGGATTCTCAAATCAGAGGATTTTGGAAGTGTTTTGCGTGCTCAAGGGCCCGGCAGCATCCGACTCGGACGCGATTCCGTGAGTGTGTGCGCACAGGCGCATAAGCAAACGGGTCTCGTCCGTTTTGGTTTTACGGTCGGAAAGAAAAACGTCAGACGCTCCGTTGATCGAGCTCTTGTCAAGCGCGTCATGCGAGAGTGTGCGCGTGCGGCACTGCCTCGAATGAGGGACGTCTGTGACAAGCAAGGACTTGGTCTGGATATCAGTCTGCGCTATCGAACGCCGCTTCTTGTGAGAAACGAGGTGACGGTGGCTCAGGCCAAAGAAAATGTTCGACGAAGTACCGAGCTTGCCATTGCCGCGCTTTTCAAAAGACTCAAGACGATCAAATTGGACACCGAAGTCAATCCGTAATGAAGCGACTGTTCATTGCATTGGTTCGGTTGTATCAACTCACATTGTCGCCGTGGGTGGGAAATCAGTGCCGGTTTGTGCCGACCTGTTCCAACTATGCGATCGAGGCTTTTGAAAAGCACGGAGTCTTCAAAGGACTTTGGATGACGGTTGCGCGATTGGCGCGATGCCATCCCTTCGGAGGAAGCGGATACGATCCCGTACCTGATAAATTCCGATGGCGCTGTTGGTGTCACGACGATGCCGTACACCCTTCGAAGCAAAGTATCGACCGACTTAGACAATAGAAAGATTTGGACCTGATATGGGAAGCGATTTTCAACGTACCCTCATGTGGGTGATTCTGGTGGCCTCCTGCTTTATGTTGTGGGACAACTGGAACGTCTACAACGGAAAGCCCTCATTTTTCGGAGAACCTGCAACCACGCAGACCGAGCAGACGGCTGATGCGGCTCAGAGCAATGACGGAGCCGACAGTGTGCCTCAGACCGTCGGCAGCGGTTCCGAAGCGGTTGCTAAGGGCATGATCGATGCCAAGCGACCTGTTGAAGTCAGCAACGACATGCTCAAGCTTACGATTGACGAAGTCGGAGGCGTTGTCACGCATGCCGTGCTTCTGAAAGAGCATCAGCAGTCCGATTGGACCGAAGTCGGTATCGCCGGCATGATTCTCGGCAAGGAACCGGCAGCTCGTCCCAATATTGAGCTTCTCACCGTTTCTCCCAAGAGCGTCTATGTGGCGCAAAGCGGCTTTATTGGCGGTGATTTTCCCAACCACAAGTCTTTGTTCAAGCACATCGGCACCAAGACCGAAAAGCGCATGGACAAGGAACTTGGGCGTGAAGTCAACGTCTATACGGCTACTTTCGAAAGCACGGTCAACAACGTCACGGTTCGCAAGCACTACGAACTCTCTGACGGTCGCTACTCGATCACAGTCCGCCACGAACTTGTTAACAACGGCGAATCGGCTATCCGTCCGTCGATCTACTATCAGCTGACCCGCGACGGCAACAAGCCTGAAGGCCAGAGCACCTTCTACTACACCTACACGGGCCCGGCGATCTACACCGAAGAAGACAAGTTCCAGAAGATTTCGTTTGACGACATCAGCGACAAGTCCGGTCATGTAACAAAGACCGACAACGGCTGGATCGCTATGATTCAGCACTACTTCATTTCGGCCTGGACCGATGTGCGCGGCGAAACCGGCAAGCATGAACGCGAGTTCTACACGTCCAAGCTTGATCAGAATCTGTTTGCCGTCGGCTCGATTCTGAAGCTCGGTACGGTCGAACCCAAGCAGTCCGTCAACACGGCTGCCACGCTGTATGTTGGTCCTCAGGATCAGAACCGCCTGTCCTATCTGGCTGACGGTCTGGATCTGGTTGTTGACTACGGTTGGTTGACGTTCCTTGCCAAGCCGATCTACTCGATTCTTAACTTCATGTACGGTTTGTGCGGTAACTGGGGTTGGTCGATCGTGTTGCTGACGGTTCTGGTGAAGTTGATCCTTTACCCGATTTCTGCCGCTGGCTACAAGTCGATGGCTCGCATGAAGGAAATCACGCCGCGCATGAAGGCATTGCAGGAACAGTATGGTCAGGATAAGCAGCGTTATCAGCAGGCCATCATGGAGCTGTACCGCAAGGAAAAGATCAACCCGATCGGTGGTTGTCTGCCCATCCTTTTGCAGATTCCTGTGTTCCTGGCTCTGTACTGGGTGCTCCTGGCTTCGGTTGAACTGCGCGATTCTGCTTGGCTCGGTTGGGTGAGCGACCTTGCGAGTCCCGATCCTTGGTTCATCCTGCCGGCCATCATGATGGCGACGATGTTCCTGCAGATCAAGCTGAATCCGACTCCGACTGATCCGATGCAGGCCAAGATGATGGTGATCATGCCTCTTGTTTTTGGTGTGATGTTCTTCTTCTTCCCGGCCGGTTTGGTTCTCTACTGGCTGACGAACAATGTTCTCTCCATCGCTCAGCAGTGGTACGTCAACAAACAGATTGCCAAGGAACGCGCCAAGCGTCTGAATGCGGTCAATCAGTGAGAAGACGCGTTACCGTCGTAAGGCGGTAAAAAACTTCTGACAAAAAACGTTCGCCCCGATTTCCGTTACTGGAGACCGGGGCGAGTCTTTTTTGATGATGTAGAACGATCTACTTGCCGATGCAGAACTTGGAGAAGATCATGCCTAAAAGATTGTCCGGGGTGGTTTCTCCGACGATTTCTCCCAGAGCATTTCCGGCCAGCCTTAATTCCTCGGCCGCAATGTCGAGCCCTACGGTGCGGCCGACAGCGTTGTTCGCAAGAACGTGCAGATGTTCGCAGGCACGTGCCAGACAGTCCAAATGACGGGCTCGAGCAAGAAAGTCCCCCTCCTCGCTTTCCGACTCTCCGGCGATTGTCTTGAGACGGGACACCAGGTTTTCAACACCCTCTCCTGTCTTTGCTGAAATACCGATGGCGTCTTTCGGGGCTTTTTCTGACGCAAGATCGATCTTATTGAAGACGTTGAGAAATTCCACGCCTTCTCGCAGTCGGGGAAGAATAAGAGACAGTGCCTCTTCTTCTTCCCGGGACTCCGTCTGATCGGCGCTTCGAAGCAGAAGCACAATGTCGGCATGTTCAACCGACTGCAGCGTGCGTTCAATGCCGATACGCTCAACCTCGTTGTCGGTGTGACGGACGCCAGCCGTATCGATCAGATTGACAGCCAAACCGTCCAAGTGAATCGTGTGAGTGATGCGGTCTCGTGTGGTGCCCGCAATGTCCGTGACGATAGCGACATCGTCGCAGGCCAGAGCATTCATAAGAGAGCTCTTGCCAACGTTAGGAGCGCCGGCGAGAACAACCGTGAGACCCTCTCGAAGAACCTTACCTCGCATAGCTGCATTTTGCAGTTGCATGAGCTTTTGCGAGATTGTTGTCACGCGTTCATTGACGTGACCGCTTTCAATAAAGTCTATTTCCTCTTCCGGGAAATCAATGGTGGCTTCAATGTAGGCACGCAGTTCCAAAAGATCCGCGTTGATTTCGTGAATGCGTTTAGAAAACTCTCCTTGCAGGGACCGGGCGGCGGCACGTACGGCCGCACTCGAATTGGCTTCAATCAGGTCGGCCACGGCTTCGGCTTGCGCCAAATCCATGCGATTGTTCAAGAAGGCGCGCTTGGTGAATTCGCCGGGCTCGGCCGTACGAAGACCGATCTCGCGTCCTGTCTGAAGACAGCGTTCCAGAATAACCTGCTGCAAGGCCGGACCGCCGTGCGCTTGAATCTCAAGGACGTCCTCTCCGGTATAGGAAGCAGGGCCGAAGTAACGGATGACAATAGCGCGGTCAATCAAATGCCCGTCGAAATCCTTGAAGGATAGTAGATGGGCGTAGCGTGGCTTGAATTCTTTTTGAGGAAAAAGAATTTGTGAAATAATATTCACTTGTTCTTTAGTGCCTGAAATGCGAACTACGCCGATACCACCTCGGCCGGGGGCGCTGCTTCGGGCGACGATAGGGTCTTTATCGGAAACCATAGAAACTGTGGGTTGCGTTCAGTACTCGGGTAATATTGACGGGGTCATTCAACTGCCGTCCTTACGAACGATATTATGAGTCTTCCCCCGAAAAACTCCACACAAAACGCCATCGCAGCAGCCGTCTGTGCGGCTATCGTGGTAGTTGCCTGCGTTCCAATTGCGGCTTTCTTTGCTACGTTCGGTGTTTCGTACAACCAAAGAGCCTTAATTTATTGCGTGATTTTGCTTTGGGGGGTTGCCGGAGCCGTTGCTATTTTTTCGTTGACCTGGCGCAATATGAGCAAAAAAGTGACGGCAGGGTTGATGATTAAGTGGATAGTGAGCGCCTTTTTATGGCCGCTGCTGCTGTTGTCCTGGTTGGTTGTCGGAAGAAAACGCCGAAAGGATGAACAGACAAAGTAAGCCCGAAAAGAGAAGCCTGAACTTCATCTTTCCGGGCATTTGTTTGGCCAAGTTAATCGTCAAACAGATCGCGGGCGAGTTTCATTGGGCAGAAGCCGGGACCGCACATGCTGCAGAAATGCGCGTCTCTACCTCCTGAGCCTCCGAGGGTTTCGTCATGCATACTGGCTGCTCGAGCAGGATCTACTGACAGATTGAACTGATCATTCCAGCGGAATTCAAAACGTGATGCACTCATCATCAAATCGCGAATTGTCGCGCCGGGAATGCCTTTGGCAATGTCGGCGGCGTGCGCTGCAATACGGAAGACTGCAAGACCTTCTCTGACATCGTTGGCATCGGGAAGACCGAGATGTTCTTTCGGCGTGACGTAGCAAAGCATGG
>ULMU01013939.1_pt1 | contig 17274 bp, 10 predicted proteins | sample 1951741 | NCBI WGS metagenome assembly ULMU01 (sample SAMEA4835559, study PRJEB28245) | human gut metagenome | biome: gut microbiome; material: fecal sample | place: Denmark | collected 2008
TCTAATCAGGGTGTACTTTCTCTGTTACAGTAAAAGTAAATATGGTCATTACACATCAAAAGGGATTCCTCGGAATCCCTTTTGGTGTGTTTATGCTTTCACTGGCATAGAATTTAATGCTTTTTCATATTCTTCTGGAGAATATTTTTTTAAAATTTGTTCTTTGGTTAAACCAAGATCAATCATATTTTGAATTGCATCGATTCTGCCTCTGGCTTCTCCTCTGGCTTCGCCTTGTTCCAGCAATTCTTCAGACCGTAACTTCAAAATCTTACCACCCATAATCTCACCCAATCCTTTCCTGATAGCATTATCCTCTGGGATAATATAATCCGCGATTTTCTCAATTAAAACAATCATATCCATATAAAAATGCGACTTTTGTTCTTTTTCGGACGCGTCCTCTAACCTTCGGTTGATCTCCCGGAAATCGTCCAGCAGATGCTTCACTTTTTTCGAATTTGTTCCATTATGTTTCAAAAAATGCTCATATCGTAAGATATGATACGGAAGCAGAATCAGCAGCCGTTTTTCAAAAATCCGATCCACCGTGTATCTTTTCGCCTGCAAAACCGGAACGCGGTAACGTACTTTCTGACCATCTGCAAACGTTACGATTGCCTCATGATAATCTGGAAGCGAACGGTGATTGCGGATATAAAGCACGCACGATTGAGGAAACGCAATCTCCCAAATTGCATGTTCCCCCAAAGAAGCATGTTCAAGTGCAATCGAAATGTCGTACTCGAACATCCGGATAACCATTGTCCTGTCCTTAGAGGACTGGCATTCCAGATGGTATATATGTCCACCAATCCGGATAATGGAGTCCGTGATCACGGTTCCGTACTTTTCGTAATGTTCGTTTCGCAATTGTTCAAACTGTTCCTCCTCGCTGTAAGAAGTGTGGAAAACTTCATTGATCAGCGGAATGAGAAGCTGCGGCATTTTTTGCGCAATGGTTCGGAATACATCGTCGAAAATCGTGCTGTGTTCTGTTGTGTTTTCTGTGTCGGCATCTGGCAACGAAGTTGTCAAAATGTCAGTGTTCCCCATGTAGTGTCCTACCTTTCCTTTAGTATATATCATAAGCATCTGCTTTTACAATATAGAAAGTATAAAAAACAGAGCTGTTATGACCAGTTCTATGAAATTGTGGTTCTAATGGAAATTTATGAGCGAAATGCTCTCCATGAGTGGTGATTGCGGTACAATGGCGATGTATCGCATAAGTAATTGTGGTATATAATTTTATAAACCCAGTAAAAACAGAATATCGTATTTTCGGACAGAAGTCAAATGATTTATAACAGTAACAGAAAAACAACAATTGCGATACGATTGGAAAATAAATCGTATCACGATTGTTGTTGTAAAATTATTTTCTGGTTTATAGGATCTCCTCAAGCCCATACAATGCCGCGCCCAGTGCACCGACAATCTCTGGTTCCTCATAGATATGTAGTTTTTCTCCAAGCTGCTCCTCCAGCACGGCGACGACACCCGGATTCTTGGCAACACCGCCAGTCATCATATATCCCGGATTCAGACCGACACGTTTCAGGAGGGACATTGCTTTCCCGGCAATTGCTTTGTGAATTCCATGTGCAATATCAGCAATCTCTTTGTTCTGTGCGATCAGGGAGATAACTTCCGATTCAGCAAAAACACTGCACATGCTGCTGATTTCAATATTTTCTTTGGACCGCAGGGATACCGGGCCAAGTTCGTCGATACTGATTTCCAGGGAGCGCGCCATCATTTCCAGAAAGCGGCCGGTTCCGGCGGCACATTTATCATTCATGACAAAATCGGCAACTTCTCCATTGTCATTCAGCCGGATGGCTTTGCTATCCTGACCGCCGATATCGAGGATCGTGTGAACGTTCGGGAAGAGAAGATGCGCACCTTTTCCGTGGCAGCTGATTTCGGTTACATTTTTGTCCGCAAATGGAATGCTGACACGACCATAACCCGTGGATACAATCAGGGAAATATCTTCCCGGTCAAGTCCGGCCTTTTTCAGAACGTCTGCCAGTGCGGCATCTGCACTCTGGGAAGATTTGGCTCCGGTGCGGACAACTGAAAATGCTTTGATCTGTCTGTTTTCGTCTAAGATTACGGCGTTTGTAGAGGTAGAGCCGCTGTCAATTCCTAATGTATACACAGTATCACCCTTTCTTTTTATCATTTGTTTTTCCCCGGTCAGGGACAATCCTTTTTTCACTTTCAATTCTTCCATAAAGGCTTCCACACGGGTCCGGACCTGTCCGGCACATTGTCTGGTGGAATCGGTTTCTACCAGCAGAATCGGCAGATCCAGCCGCTGGCGGAAATCCGCATACTCGTAAGAATAAGAGTCACAGAATTTGACGGTATGATATATAATTCCATCCAGGCGGTCGGTAAAACCGTCAAGAAAATGTTCACGGTTCGCTGCTTTTAACATGCGCATGCATGGAATCTGGTTTAGCAGCGCGGCAGCATAAGAATGCAGGACCTGATCCTCTGTAATGGAAAAATCACGTGCAAGTCCGGTGCATGTTAAATCAAACAGCAGATTGGCACCGCGGTCGACAAGCAACTGACGGATTTCATTGTTGCATCGGGCACCCATGATTCCGATATTGAGTTTCTGTCCGTTTCCTTTTTCGGACACTGCGCTGGCAGACATGCGGGTGTTTTCCTGTTTTTTCAGAGCCGCTTTGTTCTGCATCATGGAAACAAAACGTTTCAGATCCAGTGTTTTTCCAGAGAAAGCCTCGTACTCGGTGAGCATTTGTTTTAGCTGGCGTTCATAGAGTGCTACTGCAAAATCATTAAATTTGCGGGGAATATCCAGCAAAAAGAAAAATTTATCCGGGAACTGGCTTTTTAATGTGTCATACAGACGCCGGATGCTGTCGCAGCAGGTAGTCAGAATGACACCCTCATAGTCATGTTCCATCACATCTTCCAGCACGGCCTTGGTATAGGAACAGATGTTGGCGTGCATCAGGGTATCCGCATGGTTAAAATCCGTAACGGATGGTTCCCGACGTGTGATTTCCGTGTCCATGGCTTCAAATAATTCCATGGGGGTATATTTACATACATAACCTAACATGATGAATTCCTCTCTTTATCCAGAATTTCCAGAAAAGCTTCCAGACGGGTTTTGATCTGTCCGTCATGGCTGTTCTGGCGGTCCATGGCATCGCCATCCAGAACGAGCAGTGGAATATCCGCGGCCTTGAGTGTTTCGCGAAGCTGGAATACTCCGCCGGCAGATTGCTTACAGCCCCAGTGGCAGAAGTTAATTACGCCATCGGCATGCATTTCTTTTGCCAGTTTTACGACCATATTTGCTTTTTTTTCGTAGGGACCGTTATAGAGATTGTTTAGCATTTTAGTGGCAAGTGCTTCCAGTGGGTGGGTGGTATCCAGTTCGTCCATGTAATCCAGGTTCATTTCGGTACACTGGATCTGGTAATCTCTGTTCAGGTTAAAATAGTGTTTGAGTGTTTCCTGATAAAAAGGAAGCAGATGTACCCACACAATCCGGGTGCCGTCATATTTCGGATATTGTTTGATATCCTCGGCAAAACTGCGGAACAGATCAAGGGTTTCCGGTGTTCCGATGTTTAAGTGGGTGGCAAAAAGCATGTACATCTGCAGAGTCAGTGTCGATGGATAATAGCGCTCTGCCTGCAGTTTTAAAAACTCTTTGTAATAAGCTTTCGACTGGTTTTCGCGGGCAAGTGTTTCCGACAGGTCATCCATGGACAGACGTTTTCCGGTCAGTGCTTCCAGTTTCTGAATCAGTTCTTTCAGCTGAATGGTCACATATTCCACGGCTTCCGGAGAACAGCTGTCCGGCACATCGATCACATAAGTGTCAAGATCCGTGTGCCGGCTGACATAGCGGAATGTGTTAATATTGCCGTCACAAATCATGGAAGTTGTCACACCGAGTCTGGCAGGTGAAATAATTCCGGAGTCTACGGCACCGATAAAATCTTTGTGATAGGAACAGAGCGTGGAGGCAATTCCCCGGCTTTCTGCGCGGTCGATAAAATAGTCTTCACACGTAAATCCTGAGAGAAACGAGGAAAGACATTCCATGGAAAGCGCACTGAGTCCGAAGCACTGGAAAATTTCCACGGGTGCAAACAGATTGCACCAGACCGTGGATTCCGGGTATTCCAGCGCATGAAGCGTATTTTTTACGCCGAGCGTATTCAGCTTCTGATATGCTTTCGGCATTGTTTTTTCTGCAAAATGTTCAGTCCGGAACTGTTCGAGATGTAATCCGATGTCAATCATTTTGTGGGAAACTGCCGGGTGGGTGCCGGCATATTTTTTAATATAATTTCCGTAAGTTTTGACGATATTCATAGTATATATCCTTTATTAAACAGGTTCATTTTCAAAAAATTATTATAACCTTGTGTCTGTAAAAAATAAAGTTTTGTGTAATAAAATTTAGAAAAACCTAAGAATCTAAAATATTGCGTATTATAGGGGGATTGATTATAATAGAAAGTACGGAATTATCTATTATGGAAGGAATCAGGACACATGGGAGCACAGGACAATACGGAAAAGGTACTGCGCAGTCTTCACGTTTTGCTGTCGAAGAGTGAGCCGTATCCGAAAGAGCCGAGTAAAGTTATCATAGATAAGCAGCAGGTGATTGATCTGCTGGCAGAATTAAATACCTGTATTTATCAGATTATGGATGAATACGAACTGACCATTCGAAGCCGTGACAAGGCAGAGCGCGATTTCCATAAAAAGGGAGATCAGATCATCTGGGATGCAAGCCGTAAGGCAGAGGACATTTATGCGGCATCTGTCATGTATATGGATGAAACGTTAAACCGTATGCAGGATATCATGCAGGAGGCGGACAAAAAGGTCGGTGCCATCTATCAGGAAATTAAAGAACAGATGGAAAAAGAAGAACAGGAATTAAGAACCAACAAATCTGAACTCAAAGGACAGCTGCAGGATCTGGTTGATACCGAAAAGTACTTAAAGATCATCGAGGAACGGAACCGCGAGATTGAGAAGGAAAAGATGGAAGGAAGACCGGAGTACGAGCAGGAGAAGCGGGAAGAAAAAGCAATTTACGCAAACCGGCAGACCGATATTAAGATTAACCAGGAATATCTGGATAAGCTTGGACTTTCCGTACCGGAAGAACCGGTAGAAGACCTTGCGGAAGAACCAGTAGAAAAGCCAGTGGAAAAGCCGGTGGAAAAACCAAAGAAGCTGTCGCCGAAGCCGGAGATTCCGGCACCGGTTACGGTAGAAGATGACGATGAAGAGTTAAAGCAGCTGGAAGAACAACTGCGTGTGAATCTGGATGCTGATTATTTTAAGTGGAAAGATGAACAGGAAGAACAGGAAGCAGCAGAAGAAAAAGAAAAATCTGCCGGCTTTCAGAACAAGATCAAGAACCTGATAGGAGGACATCCGCATGACGATTCTAGTGTGTGATGATGACAAGGAAATTGTAGACGCAATTGAGATTTACCTGATTCAGGAAGGATACCAGGTAGTAAAAGCATATGACGGGGAACAGGCTCTGGAGATGCTTCGCACAAAGAAAATTGATCTGATGGTGATCGACGTGATGATGCCGAAACTGGATGGAATCCGTGCGACATTCCAGGCACGTAAAACAAGTAGCATTCCCATTATCATCCTGTCTGCCAAGACAGAAGATGCGGATAAGATCCTGGGGCTGAACGTGGGGGCGGACGATTATGTGACCAAGCCGTTTAATCCGCTGGAACTGGTTGCCCGTGTGAAGTCACAGCTGCGGCGTTATACCACACTTTCGAGCATCCCTTCCGGTGATGCCGTTTATGAAGCCGGCGGTCTGGTTATTAACGATGAATTAAAAAAAGTTACGGTAGATGGGGAAGAGGTCAAACTGACTCCGATCGAATACAACATCCTTCTGCTTCTCATGAAAAATAAAGGAAAAGTATTTTCCATCAGTCAGATTTATGAGGAAATCTGGAATGAAGAAGCAATTGGCGCAGACAATACAGTTGCTGTCCACATCCGGCATATCCGGGAAAAAATCGAAATCAATCCGAAAGAACCGCGGTATCTGAAAGTGGTCTGGGGTGTCGGCTATAAAATCGAAGCGGGGGCGTAGCTGTCTATGAAAGAATTCTCCAGCGGAAAAAAGGGCGTAGCCATTGTCATGCATCAGATGTTCCTGATTATGATGCTTTGCGGAATCTATGGGATCGGATACAATCTGCGCAGACATATCGGAGGGCTGGGTATTCTCAGCCTGTTTATGGTGATCGGCATGGTCGGAAGCTTTGTATTCCTTGCCTATCTGACAGGTGTTGCAGGGCGCCGGTCAGAGGAGGATGCAACCATTTACCTGACCTGGATTGATAAAATTTATACGGATATCCAGATGGCACTTTTTGTGGCATTCATTTATCTTGTGCTCTTTTTGGGGAGAAATCTCCATGACATCCAGTTTGAACTGTCCGGACTGATGGTAGCGGTCGGAACAGTCGGGTATCTGGTCGATGTTGTATTCCTGCTGTTTTATTTGAGCATTGTCCGGCGGGTCAAAAACAATACCCTTCTGACATACAGTCTGATCTATCAGGCAGGAAGCTTCCTGAGACGGGTGTTTATCTCCGGACAGAATCCCAGACTGTGTACGCGTAAGGCGCGCGAAAGATATGAGATCCAGCATGCAATTGAAAAAATTGCGGCAGGGGCACTGGATACGACACTGGATGTGGAACAGTTTCACGGACAGGAAAGAGGCATTGCAGCTTCTGTGAATAATATCCGTGCAGGGCTGAGCGAAGCCATTCAGGAGCGTATCCGGAATGAACGGATGAAGGCAGACCTGATCACGAATGTTTCCCATGATATCAAAACACCGCTTACTTCCATTGTCAATTATGTGGATCTGCTCAAACGTGAAAACCTGGAAAACGAAAATGCACGTAATTATATCCGGGTTCTGGATGAAAAATCCCAGCGGCTGAAACAGCTGACGGAGGATCTGGTCGAAGCATCAAAGATCAGTTCCGGAAATATCCAGCTGGATATGCAGACCATCGATCTGGTAGAACTGCTGTACCAGACGGGTGGTGAGTTCAATGAACGTTTTGAGGCACGGGGGCTGACCATTGTGACGAAACTGCCGCACAATTCGGTGATGATCCGGGCAGACGGACGGCAGCTCTACCGTGCAATTGAAAATCTGTATACCAATGCGGCAAAATATGCACTCGAAAATACCCGGGTTTATGTAGATCTGGAAGTAGAGGAGAACAATGCGGTTTTCCGTATCAAAAATATTTCGAAAAATCCGCTGCCGGAACAGGGAGCGGCGAGGAAAGACCTGACGGAGCGTTTTGTGAGGGGAGAGGAATCCCGCACGACAGAGGGAAGCGGTCTTGGACTGTCCATTGCAAAGAATCTTACACAGCTGATGGGCGGTGAGTTTGCAATCCTGGTAGATGGCGATCTGTTTGCGGCATCCATTACGTTTGCAGTCGTTGCATAAAAATACATTTTATTATATAATTATCATTAACTATGATTTCGAAAACAAGGAGGAAACTATGAAGTTATACGAGAACGGCGCATACCTGGTCAACGGCAGGGATGTTGTCATTAATTCACCGGAAGCGGCATCTGCTGTCAATGCAAAGACAGGAAAGACTGTTACACCGGAAGATGCAAAGAAACAAACCATTGCATATGGAATTTTAAAGAACCACAATACATCCGGCAACATGGAAAAACTGCAGATCAAATTTGATAAGCTGACTTCCCATGATATTACATTTGTCGGCATCATCCAGACCGCCAGGGCATCAGGTCTTGAGAAGTTCCCGATTCCTTATGTACTCACCAACTGTCACAACAGTCTGTGTGCAGTCGGTGGAACCATCAACGAAGATGACCATATGTTTGGACTGACATGTGCAAAGAAATACGGCGGAATCTATGTTCCTCCTCATCAGGCAGTTATTCACCAGTTTGCAAGAGAAATGCTTGCAGGCGGCGGAAAGATGATCCTTGGATCAGACTCCCATACCCGTTACGGAGCACTGGGAACCATGGCAATTGGAGAAGGTGGTCCGGAGCTTGTAAAGCAGCTTTTGAATAAAACCTATGATATTGATATGCCGGGAGTTGTCGGCATTTACCTGACAGGTACCCCGCAGAAGGGTGTCGGTCCGCAGGATATCGCACTTGCCATTATCGGTGAAGTATTTGCCAACGGATTTGTAAAGAATAAAGTGATGGAGTTTGTCGGACCGGGCGTGTCCAATCTGAGTGTTGATTACCGTATCGGTGTCGATGTTATGACAACAGAGACCACCTGTCTGTCTTCCATCTGGAGAACCGATGACCAGGTGAAGGAATTCTATGAGATCCACGGAAGAACCGGAGATTTCGAGGAACTGAATCCGGGAGAAGTTGCATACTATGACAGTTTTATCGAACTTGATTTAAGCGAGATTAAGCCAATGATCGCGATGCCGTTCCATCCAAGCAATACATACACGATCGAGGAATTAAATGCAAACCTGATGGATATTCTCGATGACTGTGAGAAGCGTGCACAGGTAAGCTTTGATGGAAAAGTAGACCTTGACTTAAAGAGCAAAGTAAAGAACGGAAAACTGTATGTAGATCAGGGTATCATTGCCGGATGTGCTGGTGGTGGATTTGAAAATATCTGCGATGCAGCAGATATCTTAAAGGGTTCTTCCATTGGAGCGGACGAGTTTACGCTGAGTGTTTACCCGGCTTCCACTCCGATTTATATGGAACTGGTTAAGAACGGTGCCGTTGCCAATCTGTTAGAGACAGGTGCCATTGTCAAGACTGCATTCTGCGGACCGTGCTTTGGTGCCGGAGATACACCTGCAAATAATGCATTTTCTATCCGTCATTCTACACGTAACTTCCCGAATCGTGAGGGCTCTAAGGTACAGAACGGACAGGTTGCTTCCGTAGCACTGATGGATGCGCGTTCTATCGCTGCAACCGCTGCAAATAAGGGATTCCTTACCGCAGCTACCGATATTGATGTAAACTACAGCAAGCCGAAATACTTCTTTGATAAGACCATTTATGAAAACCGTGTATTTGACAGCAAGGGTGTGGCAGATCCGGACGTAGAGATCCAGTTTGGACCAAATATTAAGGACTGGCCGGCTATGAGCCCGCTTCCGGAGAATCTTGTGCTGAAAGTTGTTTCCGAGATTCACGATCCGGTGACCACAACGGACGAGCTGATTCCTTCCGGAGAGACATCCTCTTTCCGTTCCAACCCACTGGGACTGGCAGAGTTTGCACTTTCCAGAAAGGATCCGGAATATGTTGGACGTGCCAAGGAAGTACAGAAGGCACAGAAGGCTGTCGAGGCAGATACCTGTCCGGGGGATGCACTTCCGGAGATTCATCCGGTTATGGATACCATTCGTGCAACGTTCTCCGATGTCAACCGCTCAAACGTTGGTTTTGGAAGTACGATTTTTGCAGTAAAACCGGGAGACGGCTCTGCGCGTGAGCAGGCGGCTTCCTGCCAGAAGGTACTTGGCGGATGGGCAAACATTGCAAATGAATATGCGACCAAGAGATACCGTTCCAACCTGATTAACTGGGGTATGATCCCGTTTGTTATTGATCAGGGAGAGCTTCCGTTCCACAATCTGGATTACCTGTTTGTTCCACAGATCCGTGAGGCGATCGCAGACGGAAAAACAGAATTTGAGGCATATGTGGTAAAGGATGGTGCTTTAAAGCCATTTACCCTGCGTATGGGAGAACTGACACCGGATGAGAAAGATATTATTCTCAAAGGCTGCCTGATCAATTATTACCGCGGATAGGAGATCTTGTATGACAGACGTGGAAAAACAAAAACAGATGGAACAGATCAAACAGAGCGAGGATGGCATGCGTCAGACGGTTCTTCTGATTAAAATCGGATTGATGGTATTTCTCACCTTTGCCTGTTGTACCGTATTTTTCTTCCTGGTGCTCCGGTACAAGGGGGTTGCAGATACCTGGCATCTGATTACAGGTGCATTGCAGCCGATTATTATCGGACTGGGACTTGCTTATCTGCTTAACCCGGTTATGAAATTTCAGGAGCGGCGCTGGCTGCCGTTTCTGAAAAAGAAAATGAAATCAGAAAAATCAGCGGCTAAAGTGGCACGTGGATTGTCCATTGCCGGGGCAATCCTGTTCCTTCTGGTGATCCTGGTACTTTTGATTGCGGCAATTGTTCCTTCGGTGGTATCAAGTGTTACCGGGCTGGTGGAAGCACTGCCTGGTAATGTGGAGAGCCTGATCCATATGGTGAAAAGTGGAAAACTCGGAGCCTATGGAGTGACAGATACCATCAGTGATATGCTGACAAAACTGACGGATCAGGTGGAAAACTGGGCAACGAAGGATCTGCTTCCACAGATGCAGCAATATCTGTTGCAGATTACTTCCGGCGTAATCACGATGGTCAAATCCATATTAAACTTCATCATTGGGATCATTGTCGTTGTTTATGTCTTATCCATTAAAGAAAGCCTGGTGGGACAGAGCAAAAAGATTGTGTATGCGATCTTTAAACCGAAACATGGAAACATTATTATCGAAGTTTTCCACAAGGCAGATGAAGTATTTGGTGGTTTCATCATTGGAAAGATTATAGATTCTGCCATCATCGGTGTGATCTGTTATTTTGGATGTCTGATTCTGCATATCCCAGATACGATACTGGTTGCGGTTATCATTGGTGTGACGAATGTCATTCCGGTGTTTGGACCGTTTATCGGTGCGATTCCGACACTTCTTCTGGTGGTGATCCAGAGTCCGCTGCATGCGTTGTATCTGCTGATATTTATCATTATTCTGCAGCAGGTGGATGGAAATATTATCGGACCGAAGATTTTAGGTGATTCCACCGGATTATCCGCGTTCTGGGTAATGTTTTCGATTCTGATCGGAGGCGGACTGTTTGGATTCCTGGGAATGCTGCTTGGGGTTCCGGTGTTTGCGATGATTTACTATATTATCCGCAGACTGGTAAACCACAGCATACGGAAGAAAAACCTTACAACCGTAACGGAGGCATATGTGGAGGCAGCCGGTGTAGATGAGGCAACCAGTGCGATCATATATTACGGGGAAAAACAAAAGAAAAAGAGAACTTTAAAAGATTCCGGAAAGAAAGACGAAACAAAGAAAAACCAGTAATTTCAAGGGCTGTACGCGTTTGTGTGCAGCTCTTTTTTTCGGATTATTTTTTGACACTAATTGCCGCCTATGGTATACTTGAAAATAGACAGATAGACCTGTTTGGGGATATTTTAAGGAGATAACAATTGGACAAATACGAATATAATCTGAAGCTTGATCAGATGAAATCCCGTTATGCGGAAGAGAAATACGATGAGGCAGCAGATATTGCAGATACTATCAATTGGAATAAGGTTAAAAATGTAAATGGTCTGGTAAAAGCTGGGGAAGTGTACGAAAAAGTACAGCGTTATGAGGAGAGCCGGGAAGTTTTGCTGATGGCATATGACCGCTCGCCGATCGGAAGAATGATTATTTACCGTCTTGCGGAAGTGGCGGTCAAGATGAAAGATTTTCAGGCGGCACAGGATTATTATGATGAGTTTGTGGAGATTGCGCCTCATGACACCCTTAAATATGTACTTCGCTATGATATACAGAAGGCACAGGGGGCTTCTTATGAAGAACTGATACCGATTCTTGAAGAACTCAAGGAGCAGGAATATACGGAAGAGTGGGCATATGAGCTTGCTTATCTGTATCACAAAGCAGGGATGAGTGAGAAGTGTATTGATGCATGTGATGAGCTGGTTCTCTGGTTTGGAGACGGGCCATATGTAGAGCGTGCATTGGAACTGAAAATGCTGTATCAGCCATTGACGAAAACACAGGAAGAAAAGTATCGGTCGTTTTGTCAGGCAAAAGATGACAGAGCAGGTTTGACACACATTGATGTGGAGGAGATGGCGCGTGCCGGGGAGACCGTGCATGATCCGGTCGCAATTCCAAAAGTAGAAGTAAACACAGAACGGTTTAATACCGTCAATCTTCAGGCGGAAATTGCAAAGGGTATGCAGCAGATCATGGATGCAACCGAAAAAGAGACGGTCACGGATACGCTGGACAATATCAATCGTATGGTGGAAGATGTCCCTTATCTGAAAATGCAGATGGAGGAAGAAAAGCCTGAGGCACAGCTGGAACAGAATACACGGCACATTGAGACAGATGAGGAGATTGATGGTTCACTCAAGACAAATTTCAAAGAGTTGTTGGGAGAAGACTCCGATGGTCAGATGAGCATGATGACAAATGAGAAAAACATGATTGAGCATCAGATTACAGGCCAGATGACAATTGAGGAAGTGCTGAGTGAGTGGGAGAAAATGCGTAAGGCTGCGGAAGCTGCACTAGAAGATGCCAGAAAGCGGAAACTCGAATCCGCCAAAGCGCGTGCGCTGCAGGAGGCAGGCGATATTATGGACCGCCTGACAGGAGTATTGCCAAAACTGGATGCGGTACTGGCAGAGAAGGCGGATATTGTGGAGGAAACGACGGAAACACCGCCACAGACGCCGGAAAGGGAAACACCGCCGGCAACGAATGAGCCGGAAGAACGAAAGGAAGAAGAGGAAGAGAACAAAAAAGAGGAACAGCCTGCCAGGGATACAGATGCCGAAGAACTTTGGCCAGAGGGAGTATCTTTAGAAGAAATGGTACGTTCCCAGCAGAAAAAAAAGACGGAAGCTGACGCACAGAAACCGGCAGAAGAGACATCCGATGTGACAGAAGATGACCAAAACTTAAATGAGAATCGTGGTGTAGAAGAAATGGAAACAGAAACAAAGAAAAAGGATTTTGAGGAGGTTCCGATCGAGGATCTGCCACAGAAACCAACACTTGCACAGGAGAGGGAAGAAGAGTTTGCTTTTGTAAGAAGAAAAACAGATCGCTCTTCCTGGAAAGGAAAAACAGTACATATTCCACAGGTAGACACACCGGTGGATCTGGGAAAAGAGGAAAAACAGAATATCCCGCTTGTAGAACTGACCGATGAACAGAAAGCGATTTTTTCGTATTTTATGCCGGTGAAGGGCATGGAGGATCAGCTCTGCAAAGCGTTGACAGTTGCTTCGTCCCATCTGAAAAATAAGGAAACTGCATCGAGGGGGAATCTCGTAATTAAAGGCGGACAGGGAAGTGGAAAAACAACACTTGCCACCAGCATGATCAAAGTCCTGCAGCAGGAGACCGGGGTTTTGGATGGAAAGATTGGAAAGATCCACGCGGAAGCATTGAACCAGAAAAATGTCGGCGGGCTGCTGGATAAGGTGGCAGGAGGATGCCTGATTATTGAACAGGCAGGAGATATGGAGAAAAAGACCGTGTCGGAGTTATCCGGATTGCTGGACGCAGATGAGAGTGGTCTTTTCGTTATACTCGAAGACACATCCAAGGGCATCAAGAGATTATTTGCGCAGAATGAAACATTTGCCAAAAAATTCAGTGAACAGATCTCAGTTCCGATTTTTACAAATGATGAGCTGGTCACGTTTGCACGTTCTTATTCCAGGGAACTTGGATACAAAATTGATGATATGGCGGTTCTGGCATTGTATAACCGGATCAGCAATATTCAGAGACTGGATCAGGCGACAACCCTGACAGAGGTGAAAGACATTGTGGATGAAGCAATTCACCGGGAGGCACATGGAGGGTTAAAGAAAGCTATCAGTATTCTGACCGCCAGCCGTTATACGGATGATGACAGAATTGTACTAACGGAAAAGGATTTCGAGTAAGATAGATAAGAGAAGACAGGGAGGGTATTTATGAGTAATTTTACAGAGATGGATTGTTACCTGTTTGGACAGGCAACACATTATGATATTTATCGCAAAATGGGTGCTCACAAAATGACAATTGAAGGAGAAGAGGGAGTATGCTTCGATGTCTGGGCACCGCATGCGGACCGCGTATACGTGATTGGGGAATTTAATGGATGGAATGAAACTTCCCACGAGATGAAACGTGTGACACCGGAGACGATGGGCGTATACGAACTGTTTGTACCGGGCGTCCAGATTGGCTGTATGTACAAGTTCCTGATTATCGCGCAGGATGGAAGAAAGCTGTACAAAGCAGACCCTTATGCAAACTATGCACAGCTGCGTCCGGAGACCGCTTCCATTGTCACGGATATTTCGAACTTTACATGGTCGGATTCCGCATGGATGGATATAAGAAAGAAACTTTCCAAAGAAGAAGTATATGAACAGCCGATGGCGATTTATGAGGTACATCCGGGTTCCTGGATGCGCCATCCGGGGCGGGACGATGATGGATTTTATTCCTACCGCGATCTGGCAAAGACATTGATTCCTTATGTCAGGGAGATGGGGTATACCCACATTGAGCTGATGGGGATTTCCGAGTATCCGTATGATGGTTCCTGGGGATATCAGGTAACGGGATATTATGCACCGACTTCCCGTTATGGAACACCGGAGGATTTTGCACATCTGGTCAACGAATGCCATAAGAACAAGATTGGCGTGATCCTTGACTGGGTGCCGGCACATTTCCCAAAAGATGCACATGGATTGGCAGAGTTTGATGGTACTGCAACCTATGAATACGCAGACCCGCGCAAAGGAGAGCATCCGGACTGGGGAACCAAAATCTTTGATTACGGAAAGAATGAGGTCAAGAACTTTCTGATCGGAAGTGCGCTGATGTGGATTGAGAATTATCACGTAGACGGACTTCGTGTGGATGCAGTTGCATCCATGCTGTATCTGGATTACGGGAAGGAAGATGGACAGTGGGTTCCGAATATTTATGGTGGAAATAAAAATCTGGAAGCCATTGAGTTTTTCAAGCATATCAATACGCTGATTCTCGGAAGAAATCCGGGGTCTGTGATGATTGCAGAGGAATCAACGGCATGGCCGAAAGTGACGGGTACGGTAGAGGATGACGGACTTAATTTCAGCTACAAGTGGAACATGGGCTGGATGCATGATTTCCTTGACTATATGAAGCTTGACCCGTATTTCCGCAAGGACAATCACAACAAGATGACCTTTGCGATGAGTTACAATGAGAGTGAGAAGTACATTCTGGTATTATCCCATGATGAGGTCGTACATCTGAAATGTTCCATGCTCAACAAGATGCCCGGACTTGAAGGGGATAAGTTTAAAAACCTTATGGCGGGTTACGCATTCATGATGGGACATTCCGGCAAGAAGCTGTTGTTTATGGGACAGGAATTCGCGCAGGAGCGTGAGTGGAGCGAGAAGCGCGAGTTAGACTGGTATCTGCTCGATGATCCGAAACACAAACATATGCAGGACTGGGTAAAGGCGCTGCTTCATCTGTATCGCAAAAATCCATGTCTGTATGAGCAGGATACGACCTGGGCAGGATTTGAGTGGATGAATGCCAACGACTACGAACGCAGTATTTTCAGCTTTGTGCGAAAGAGTAAGGATGGAAAGAATAACCTGCTTTTTGTGATCAGTTTCACACCGGTAGAGCGTGACGATTATCGGGTAGGTGTGCCGGGCAGACATACCTATAAACTGGTATTGAACAGTGCAGATCCGCAGTTTGGCGGAAGCGACACAGAAGATACGAAGCGTCCGCTGTCTTACAAGGCAGAAAAGAAGCCTTGCGATGGACGGGATTATTCGATCGGATATAAGCTGCCGCCTTACGGAGTAGCAGTATTTAAATTTTAAACACAAATGGTGGAAGCCGGAGATTCATGAAGTGGATGTCCGGCTTCTTTTTTTAATTATTTGATCGTAATACGGGATTCGTGTTAAATAACGTATAATTTTAGAAATAATTCATGCGATTTAGTGTAAAAACAAATGAAAAATACGTTGATTTTTACACGAATAATTGATATGCTAAAGGTAAACATTTCATGGAGGTGAAGTGATGTATAGAAAAATAATGGATTATTTGAAGAAATGGAAGAGTAGTGAACATCGCAAACCTCTTATTTTGCAGGGGGCAAGACAGGTGGGAAAAACATATTCCATTCTGGAGTTTGGACGTACCTGTTATGAAAATGTAGCGTATTTTAATTTTGAAACCAATCCAAAATTAAATGAAACTTTTGCAGAAAATATCAGTCCGGATTATTTGATTCCGATTTTATCCCATATTGCTGGACAGACGATTATAAGAGAAAAAACATTGATTGTATTTGATGAGGTACAGCTTTGTGAAAGAGCCCTGACTTCATTGAAATATTTTTGTGAGGATGCTCCGGAATATCACATTATTGTGGCAGGAAGTCTGCTCGGTGTGGCAGTCAACAGGACCAGGTTTTCTTTTCCGGTCGGCAAGGTAGATATGAAAACGTTGTATCCTATGGATATGGAAGAATTTATGCTTGCCATGGGTGAAGAGCAGCTTGTGGAATTGATTAAAAAGTGTTTTCAGACAGACACTCCGATGCCTGCAGCTCTACATGATGCAGCCATGCAGCTTTATCGGCAGTATCTGGTTGTGGGGGGAATGCCGGAATGTGTTATGCAATTTATACAGACAAAGGATTATATTCTTGTACGGAATACACAAAATACAATTCTGGCAAGTTACCTCAATGATATGAGTAAATATAATAACCTGAGCGAAATAAAAAAAACACGTCTGGCTTATGATAATATTACCGTTCAGCTTTCAAAGAAAAATACAAGATTTCAATATAAGCTGATCAAAAAAGGCGGGCGGGCTTCCGAATTTGAGAATGCAATTGAGTGGCTCTGCCTGTCGGGGATTGTATCACAGGTATACAAGGTAGAACAGGTAAAAAAGCCATTGGAAAACTATCGGGATATTGATGCATTTAAAATTTATGTGTCGGATCTGGGACTGCTCTGTGCAAAAAAAGAATTGTTGGCAAACGATATACTCTATATGGTGAAAGAACTGGATGATTTTAAAGGCGGTATGGCAGAAAATTATGTCAATGTACAGTTATCCATCAATGGATACCACACATATTATTGGGAATCTGCGCGCGGTGCGGAAATTGATTTTGTGATTCAGCGGGAGGGAAAACTGATTCCGATTGAAGTAAAATCTGCCGACAATACAAGAGCGAAAAGTTTAAAGGTTTATATGGATACTTATGAGCCGGATTATGCGATCAAACTTTCTGCAAAGAATTTTGCATTT
>ULMU01013956.1_pt1 | contig 16594 bp, 20 predicted proteins | sample 1951741 | NCBI WGS metagenome assembly ULMU01 (sample SAMEA4835559, study PRJEB28245) | human gut metagenome | biome: gut microbiome; material: fecal sample | place: Denmark | collected 2008
TTCTTTAACTTAGCCAAAGACTTTAAATCTCTTGTTATATGTGCAACTCTTAACCAGTCCTCTTTTGCCCCTTGGTCGTCTTCCATAAGGTAAGCACCATCTATAAATACTACGTCTGGTTGGTACTGTTCTATCTTAGCTGAAACATTAGATACCCCTGTAGCAGTCTCAACAATAAGAGGTTCTAAAGAACTTTTCATATCCAAGAAGTCGAAGTATAACTTTTCTTCTTGTGGACTTAATGTACCACTTTTAAATCTTCCGTAGTTGAAGTCTTCTCCCATCATCATAGGTATTAGCATAGCTTCTAAACGGTCTTCTATTTGTTCTTCAGCCATTTCGGTAGTAAGAAATAGTACTCTATACCCATTAAGCTGACAGTAAGAAGCTACTAGAATCCAAAACCACGTTTTACCTATACCAGTTTTGGCTATCATAGTTATTAATTGTTTAGGTTGCATACCCTTCAGTATCATATCTAGCTTGTCTATTCCCATAGGTATACCAATCATACCTCTATTCTCTTTACGCTTTAAATAATTAGCTTTTCTATCCTCTGCGTCTTTAGTAGTATCTATAGCTTGGGTCTCCACTATATCATTCTCAATATAAATAAGACCCTTCTTCATAAGACTATATGCTTTTTCGGTGTCCAACTTTTCTAAAGACTGTGCCATTTCTTCTACTATGTCACATATTTTGTTATGTTTAGTTTTAGTCCTAACTTCATCACACCAAAAGTTAAGAGGTTCTTCAGTTCCAACAGTCTCTTCAAATGTATTAGGGTTTTTATAAGTATCTAATGTGAAATCTGGGAACTGTTGCATAAATACTCTTACTGTAGGCACACTACCATTCTTTAAATAGTAGTCATTTATGAATCTAAAAGCTTTTCTATTATCGCCATCAGTAATAAAATAAGGCTTTATTTGTTTATCTTTAACTGCTATAAAATCTCCACTTTCTAATATCTTAGATATTAGACCTACTTCAATATCGTATTGGTTACTCATATTTATATCCCTTCTTTGCTATAGAATTTAGTTGTTTTAATGTGATACATCTATTATGCCCCACTAAAGAATGATTTTCTAAATTATCATCTACATAAAAAGCATATTGCCCCGAGTTTAATAAGTTGTGTATATCCAAGGGGTCACTTATTAAATGCAAGTCAGCAACTGGTGTACCTAGTAATATAACGTCTCTTAAATCTTTAGGTAACTTACTCCACTCTGTTTGCATACATACAAGTCCTACTGTGAAATCAGTTAATCTAAATACTGCGTCTATACTATTTAGTACTTCCTCACTTAACTCGGCTCTCTTATGTTTTCCAATTAACTTATTAAGTACTTTATCTATAGTAGTGGTTTCCCTATAATTAATAAGGAAATCCTCTACTCTATATAACATACTTGGTGCTTTTCTATTACTTATATCTCCATGAATCATTACTCTTCAATCCTTTCTTTAAATACTGATTGTCTATTATCTTCCCCAACTAATTTAATTGGAGTACAATTACCTTTAATAAGAGACATAATACTATTACCATACTTATTTGCTAAATCTTTAGGGTTTAAGTTGGTACATATTATAGTTACTAGTCCTCTCTCTTCTCTGTATCTAAGTAAATCCTCTAGTACTGTGGGTGATAACTTAGTATCAAGTTCTTTCCCGATTTCTTCTAAGCATAAAAACTCTACTGCCTTATAATTTCTATAGAAGTACTCTTCTAGTTCTTCTTTCTCTTGAGGATTCTTGCAACCCCACAGTCTTGTATATTCTGTGATATATTCCATGAAAGTACATCTTTTAGAAGTATATCTAAACATATAAGAATACTTAACAATTAAAGTTGCTATAAAGCTTTTACCTACTCCATTGCTACCATATAGCATAATTCCTTGGTTAGTCTTGAAATTATATGGAATATTCTTTATGTACTTCTTAACGTACTGAATAACCTTTGCTCTATCGGGGTCATTAAAATCATTTAACTGCCCTAAAGTTACATCTAATAATTGTCTAGGTACACCTCTTCTTAATAAGTTGGTATTACTTATTGAGGTTCTTATTGGTCTTTCAATATAAGGTGCATTATTCATTATTCCCACTCTCCTACATTTGATTTAATTTCAGTATTATTATCAGTCCACTCTCTATTAAGTTTAGATTTAGTATATGTCGCATTAGGGTCATAATTATCATCTAACCATAATTGAGTATCTTGATATATTTTGTTACACCAGTTTGTTAATAATATTCCTGGGTGTACAGTTTTAACATTTAAATAAGATTGCCCAGAAGTAAATAAGAACTCTATCATAGCAAGTAGGTCTTCAGTAGTATATCCTCTTTCTAAAGCTAACTTAAAGTTCCTCATATCTACTTTAGGATTAGCAATTATATATTTAACTCCATTATTGTTTGCAGTATCTCTAAAGAAAAACATTATATCTCTTGTACTAAAATTACTTAGGTCTCCATTTTCAAATTTCTTTAGGTAGGCTTGATATTGTACCCCTACTGCTTTACTTATACTAGGGGCAGTAGGTCTAGCCTTTTTATTTGTTACTGCTTCAAACCCTACATTATACTTTGAAAGGTCTATAACTCTTTCTCTTCTTTCCTTTATTGCGTCTTCAACAACTGGTGCTATAGTACCTAATCTACTAGGTCTTTTATTATTACGTCTCATTTTGCTTACCCCCTCATTTTCAATGGCTTGTTGTACAAGCTATGTATTAATCTTATCATCAACGGTGCGAGTTGTCAAACTTTTCTAGTATACAAAAAAGAGAGGTTTTACCCTCTCTTCCCTTAATTAGCTAATTCATCTGCCATATATCTAAGATGTTCAGAAGCAACTTCAGTTAGTCTTTGAAGACCTTCAGTATGTGTTTCTCCATCTAAAAGTTCATCTGTTAGCCAACAGTCTACTCTTAGGGATTGGAAGTCTCCCATATTTATAGTACTACCTACATTAACTCCTACAGTTCTTGAACTCGGTTTATTAATGTTGTGCATTTTAGCGTGTTCTAAAGGTGTACCCTCTACTAAAGTTTCAGTCTTTCTGTCCACAGTCTTAGTGGCAGTAGTATTAGCCATTGCTTGTTCCTTTAAATTCTCGTTAGTTGTTTTATTCTTTCTTACTATTTTTGGTGGCATGATAATTACTCCCTTACTCTAAAATTATTCAGCTATTTCTTCAGCTTCCTCATTTTCTTTTCTTAATTCCCTTTCAATCTTATAGACTGCTTGGTGAATATCTTCAGAAGCTTGTCCTTTACATTTGATAGTTACTTCATAGTTAACACTATCCATAGTTATAGATGTATCTTTAGCTTTAAAGTTAGTTATTCTATAAGCTTCATCTAACCCAAACTCATTTGATACGTGTTCTGCTACCTTGTTTAATAATAATTGTTGTACATTCATGTTTTCCATATTAATTTCCTCCAATATATTTCTTATTTAATTCATCAAGTGCTTTATGCACTCTAACGCTAAAATTAGTGTTGGCTACAGAGTAACCTTGTCTTACATTTGATTTTTCAGCACACTCCACTATTGCGTCTATTTGCTCTAGTGAGTATAATCTTCTTCCTAACTTATCTCTAAAAATAGGTTTAGGTAGTATTCCAGATACTTCCCACTTTCTTATTGTTTGGGGAGTTCTCCCTAGTTCTGAAGCTAATCTTTCTATATAAAATAAATTAACTTCTTCGTCATTAATGACTAAAGTTTGCATTGAAGCTACTGCCATATTATTACCTCCTTGTTGGTAATCTTCTCTTCTTAGTTGAAGAAGCAACCTCAACTTCTACAGGTTCTTCTTCTTTTTGTTTTTCTTTTATATCTATTGAATAAGTAACCTTAGTGTCAACTAAAGCTTCAAACTCTTTTATAGTAATATCTCCATTATCAATTAATTGTCCTAGCTTGTCTTCATTTATTACAATTTTAACTTCGGAAACTTGCTCTAAAAGATTTCTCTCCTGTAAGAAGACTTTTGCTCTTTCTTCATTTAATTTCATAGACTTCTTTGCCATGTTACCATATACAAAGTTATCGTCTTCAGCGTAGTAACTACCTTTTGAATCTGGTGTTACATTTTTAGTTAAGTGAGCCTTTATATTTTTAGCTAACTCGTCCATTCTACTTTTTATAGTTTTAGACTTTGCTCTTAACATATTGTATTCAGAAACTTGTTCCATTATATTACTCATTGTTCCACCCCATTTGATAAAATTTTATGTAGCTTTTAGCTACTACTACATACTATCATATCCAATATTTACTTGTCAAACATAATTTTGTATAAAATTATAATTATTTTCCCTAAAAGAAAAAGGGGTACTAAAGATAGTACTCCTATTATTGTGTAAGCTATTCTAATATCAATCATTACGTCCATTTTAAAATCCTCTTGTAAACATACTTCTCTTTTGTGGTTGCATTGCAACACTTCTAACTTGACCACTATCATTTATTCTAGTGATTTTAAATCCTAATTTTTTGTATCTCTTTTGTCTAGTGTAATAATGTTTAGTTCCTATACTATACACTTCTGGTAGTAAGTAATCATAAACTAAAACAGGATTTATTTTACCTTCTTTACTTCTTCTTACTCTACCTACTGCTTGTTCAGTGTTCTTTTCATTATTAATACTAGATATTAAGAAACATACTTCCCACGCTTTAACATTAGTTCCTTCTGTGGCTATTGAATAAGTGGCTAAAGTTATTAAAGCTTTTCTACTTTCAGCCTTCTTTTTCATGTCTTCTTTACTTTCTTTAGCGTCACCATAGTAAAGCAATATTTGGTCTTTAGGTACACCTCTTGCTATTAGTAATTCCTCATAGTAATCTATATGCTTTTTCTGACTAAAGAAGCAAACACAACTTCTGCCCATTTTGTATTCTGATATAATATCCTTACATATTTGAGTGTAATATATTGAATTAGTTAGCACCTCATTATCTGTATAGAAATAAGGTATTCTAGGTCTTTGTTCAAAAGGAACGTCCTGTACTAATTTCAACATAGGTTTATGACCCTCTTTAGGATTTAGGTCAGTATCTTCAGCTAACTCCCACTTTCTATTTTTATTAACTAAATAAATAGGAACATCTATATTCATTGTCCTTGCTTTAACATGGACTGGAAGTATGTCCTTATCTGTGTGGTCAGCTTCGTACTTAAAAGCACAATCCCCTAAGTGATAGTACATAACATCAGTTAACCCATCACTTCTTTCGGGTGTGGCACTTAGTCCTACTTTATAACAGGCACTAAATTTGTGTAGTAGGTCAAAACTACTACTTGAGATATGATGACATTCATCTATTATAACCATTCCAAAATTCTTTTGAAACTCTTCTAATTGCTCCGAAGATATTCTATTGAGTGTTTGTATAGTTGCAATAGTAACTTGGTCTCCAACTTCTCTTCTTTTAGCTTTAAATATACCTACTTTAAAGTCGTCTCCAAAACACTCTTTACTATCTTGTGTCCACCCATCTACTAAATCATCTTTATGCACTATAACTAGTGTCCTCTGTTTTAGTAGGTGTGCTAAATGAAGTCCTAGAATAGATTTACCCTTACCAGTAGGTAACACAATAAGTCCTTTATCAGTATCTTCTAAATAATGCTTTACTGCTTCTCTTTGCGTGTCTCTTAGAGATAGCTTAAAATTAGGATAGCCGACTGTACACTCAATCCTATTGTCTTCTTCTATAGAATGTTCAAAAGGAATATTATAACCTCTAGGAACTACTATAGCGTTCTTTAATTGAGTGTAATAAAATAAATGTTTTGGTATTTTAGTTTTACCCCATTTACTGTATCTTAGTGCCTGTTTATAAGCAGGGTTGTCTAAAGTTAGGTCTTCTTTTATCTTTAGTACCTCTTCTTCTGTATAATCATAGATTAGTTTGTCTTTCCCAATATTAATTTTCATATTGTTTCCCCCTTGTTCTGCCCATTAGACATATAATTATAATATTTATTTATATAATATTTAATGTTATATATTAACCATTACATGGATAATAAAAAATAACACAAAATATTTAGTTTGTCAAACAATACTAACCCTTGATTTATAAAGGTTGTTCTCATTTAGTGTAACATAACTAGGTATTTAGGGCAAACAAAAAAGAGGGGTAGTACCCCTCTAAGTATTACTTTAATAGAACATCTTCACTGTCTCCTAACCCTTCTGTAGTTGGGTCTAAGAATACTCCTAAGACAGTTAATATTAATAATATTGTATTTAGAATGTCCATAGTATTCTCTGGGAATATTTTTAGTCCTAGTTGTTGTGCTAAAAGCATTACAGCAGATACTAAAGCTATCCAAAATTCCTTGTGTTTCATTCTTAATTTGATATTCATTTTCATATACATTACCTCCTAGTACACTTTTATAGTGGTTGGCTTTTCCTTTAAATATTCAATATCTTCTTTAATTTGTGGTAAAGTCTCATTTATGTTAAAGTCTTCTGCCCACGCTTTTACTTCTTGATACTTATTATCTAAATTAGTTCCTTCTTCGGTTGCGTCCTGTATAAGTCTGTCTAAAGTTTGAGTTGGTGTTACTGCGTTACTAATAGCTTGATTTAGGCTATTAAACTTCTCTATAGCCTGTTCTATGCTTCTCCCTAGTTCTAATAGGTGTTTCTCTGCTTCAGCGTTAGCGCCCTGTATTTGGTCTACTGTAGACGCTATAAAAGATAATTCACTTCTTAGCCTTGGCTCAACATAGAAAGGTATTGAAGGACTAGTATACACTTCCTCATTTTTAACTACTTCTAACTCCAAGAAGTTTACACCTCTAACGCAGTTAAAAGAGTTATTTAATTTAATTGTTAATAGTTGTTCTTCTAACGTTATATCAACCATTTGTTTAGGTCTTTCTCCATCTGCTCTTAGTCCATATACTTCTATTTTAGCGTCAACTAAATCAAATGGCTCTGACCCATCTACAACAGTTAATAAAAGCGTAAGAGAATCTAATTCCCTACATATGAATAGAGGACATTTAGAATTGTACACTCCATTCATATCTATTGTTAATTTCTTTTTAGGCATATTTACCTCCTAATAGCAGTTACCCCATCTTTCGTTCTTCTTTCTGTCTTTAACAGGCATATATCTTCTAACTCCCTTAGAAGCACTTACCCAAGAAATCCAAACGTACTTTTCTGTGATAACAACTAAATCATATTTTACGGTCTCGTTGTGATTATAAACACCTTGCTTAACCCCATGACAAGTGCATGGCTTATTTCTGAAGTTAATTCCAGAAGGTGCTACTATCTTACAAGTACCCTGTTCTGTATATCGTCTCTCTTCTTTATCACAAGAAGAGACAGGAGTTGTTTGAGTAGTTCCTTTAGATGTATAAGCTAAACTTATCCACCCTACACCACTCTTTAATTTACCCCAACCATTACTTTCTTCAACAATAGTATATACTTCACCCTTCTTTACTGTAGCAGTTATAGGGTAGTTAGTACTAGCACCCTTTCTTACATTTAAAACACTAGCAGTTATTGTTACAGTATATCCTACAGGGGTAGTTGTTGAAGATGGTTTTGAAGTGGAAACTGAAGGAGCATAGTTACCATTTAGTGCTTTTCTCACGTCATTTCTAAAATCGTCCATAGTTTTGTTGTGGTACTTAAACCAATGCATTACATCTGCGTGGTTAGTTGCTATACCTTTCTTATACCCTTCGCAATGACATAAAACAGTATTTTCATCAACAACACTTATACCATGAACTTTTAATAAGTGAGCCGTATATTCTACTGCATTTGCGTATACTTTGTTAAAGTATGTTGCGTCAGTATAACTTGTAGGTTCACACATTTCAAATCCTATGTGAGTGTTGTTAGAAGAACCTCCCCCATGCCAACCTCTGTGGCAATTACCTTTATCAGTTGGTAAGTATTCAATACATTCTTCATCATCTACAAAAGCGTGTACACAAGCGTTCATATTAGGTTTATTCCATCTTGAATACCAACCACTAGCTTTTATACCAGCCTTACAAGCGTCTGAATGTATCATAACTCCCTTTGGGGTTATTTTTCTCTTTGTTTTGTAACAGGGATTATTAGTCATATAATTTTGTGAGATTTTTAATGCCATAATGATACCTCCTTATTTTTCTTTTCTGGCTTCTAATTTAATTAGAATCCTTTCCATATTAGAGTTAGTGTCAGTAACTTCATCTATTTTTGTCTCCACGTTGGTCATTGACCTCTCTAACAAATTTAACGCAGTAGACACATTATGATTGCTTTTAGCCATTTCCTCAATAGCTTTGTTGTTATTCTGAAGTACTTCTTTAAGAACCTCTAACATCTGCATAATTTGTGTTAGTATAGGAAATACTTGTTTTAACAAATATCCTAGAATTATAATTAGGGCGATAAAGGACACTCCTCCTACACCTATAGCTAAATAAAGTTCTTTCAATCCTTCAATGTTTGGCATAAGTACACCTCCCTGTTTATTTATTAGTAAAAATATTTACGTCATTTGTATTATACTATAAACAGGGAGATTTTTCCAGTACTCCTTAAATTTAATTTAAATAAATTATCCCTTTATATTTAGGGGTTTTATAACTTACAATCTAGTTAAAATAGCGTTAATAAGAAATTCTCTATTGATTGAGCCATTAGTTTATTATCTTCTGATGAAGGGTGTAGAGTGTCATTACTTCTATAAAGAAGTTCTTTTCTTCCTTCAACACCACTAATACCACTTGTATTGAATAAATCTAAACATGGTATTCCATATTGGTTGCATTTTCGCTTGATTGCTTCGGCTCTTAATAGTAAAACCTTAGTTAATTACTAAATATTTTTAAAATCGGGGTGTATATAAACAATTCGGCAGTATTTCCTTCCAAATCATTTATTGGTTGTATTCTTATTCTAAGTTTATTACAATCTGTGTCTTTAGGTATAAAGAAATATGACTTTAAAACATCTTTTTCAGTAAATGTATTGTTTATTATTCCCTTATTTATAATTCCTAAACTTGTACTGCCCTTGAATAATTCAATTCTCAATTCAATTTTAATTCTTGTATATTTGCATATAACAGGTATTTCAACACAACCATAAATATTATTTATAGTAGTGTCTATGGTTAAATCTTTCCATATAGGGTAATTACTATTCCAAGGAGCATTATTCCAACTTAATTTTAAAAAAGTCTGTAAATTTGAATAAGGTGTTAAAGTGCAATTTGTTGCTCCTGATGTTATATATGACCATAATAAAGTTTTGTCAGAATTAATAATAGGATATTTTAATTCATTTTCAACTATTATACTATTATCGCTTTTTATATTGAAATAATAATTTATTGCTTCCCTTACAGTCATTATAGGAATATTTAAATTATTACAGTATTCAATAATCTGTATTAATAAGTCCGTTGATGTAATTTCGTGAGCATAAAAAGTTAAAAAACTATTTTCATTATATGCATTATCAATAACCTTTTTAACAGTAGAAAATGTCTTATTGTCTAATGAATATCTATTTAAATTATAAAAGTCTTTATTATAATCAACTTGACCACTTTCATAGTTACAATAAGCATATTTAAAATTTTGTTTTACTAATGGTAAAAATTTTGTTGGAGTAACACCATAAGGAGATACATAGCCATGCAATTCTACTCCGTATTTATTAGCCAACCTTTTAGCATATGTTATTTCTCTTTCACCTATTGACATATCTAAGTTATCTGTTAATTTAGTTGACTTATAACCATGACACATCATGTCCCACCCCTCATTAATTAGGTTAAATACCTCATTAGGTGTCATTGATAGATTTATTTGTTTTTCTAAATTTTCAACTATTAACGCTATACTTGCCTTTTTGCCATATTGTTTAAAAATAGGTAAAGCATTATTATATAGCGTTGTTCTCGCATCATCAAAGATAAATGATATAACACACCCTTTGTTAGTTTGATGTTGTAATCCATTACTAAATTGATGTATACTTGAATATAATTGTGAACTAACTTCAGCTAAATGTCCTGTTATTTCGGTATTTGTTACTAGTTGTGGTTTAACACCTTCACCCATACCTATATATAGTTCTCCTGTGTCAGCACAAAATAGGGGTTCTCCTAAAGGTGCGTGAGTAGGTAAGTCGTGTTTTAGTCCTTTTCTTAACGAAAAGCGTGTTTGTTTATTATTACTCATTGTATTTGTCTCCTTTCTTTAATTACAGTTTTATTATAACCGTTTTTTGTAAAATAGTCATTATATAGGAAAGAAGTCTCCGAAGAAACTTCTTTAGTTCGTAATATTTATTAATTGTTAGTTAAATTTGTGTTGTAGTTAATGAACCACTATCATTTACAGTAACTCCGTATTTAGTTCCATTAGGAGATGTTAAAATAAGTCTTTGTGAATATATATTTTTTATAGGTATAGTTGATGAACCGATATTGTAATTCCTATTTGTTACTTCTAAAGAATTATTATAAAAGTTTACTGTTGTGTTAGGTAAACTTATACTTACTTTATTACTTGCTATTAAATTTAAATAAGTTAAAGCATATTCTAAAAATTTTGTTACTGTTCCATCTTTGTCTTTAAAATTAAATTCTCCACTTTGTCCAGTTGAGTGAGCTAAAAAATTTAACGCCATATTATATAAATAAAAATTTGTTCTTAAACCATTATTTGTAGTTATAGTATTTATTTTTGCATTTTCAAATGAACATTTATATAATATGTTATTGTTAATTGAACCCTCTATATAACAACTTTCATTATTTATTGTAACATTAGCATTTTTCTTTATGTCATACCCTACCCTATTGGTATTTACATTTGTAGTATCACTAATATCTATCTGACAATCATAACTATTATTTCTAATGTTTACATTATTAAATTCAATCCCCGCCTCAAAGCTTATTGCACCATAATTATTTTTGTTAGTTATATCTATATATGGATTCCAATAAAATAAATTATCAGAAATATCAACGTTACCATAAGTAAGCTTTATAGCTTTTTTTGGTGTGTCAAAAAAGTTGTTTTTAATAACAGAGTGTGAATTACACTCTATAAAAGTTGACGCCATATATGAAGGTATAGGGTAACAGAAAAAATGATTATTATTAATAATGTTATTAGCACCTTTATCATATATTAAAACATCTGCATTAATTATGTTATTTCTATAAAGTTGCATATCACTAACACCATTATCAATATAAATACAGTAATTAGCTTGTACTTCTGTTGCTATGCCGTTACTTTGTGACCCAATACAACCTCTTATATAATTATTAATTATGTGATGTTCATAGTTCATATTGTCTGTTTTGATAAAATATAGACCACTATTATTAAAATTTATAAGCTTATTATGTTTTATATTCCAACCTTGACCACTTCTTACTTCAATAAGATTATTAACTTTTTTATTACCGTCTAACTCAATATTGACAATAGATACATCTTTTATAGCAGTATCAGATGAAATAAACATACTTTCAAATTCAGCAATTGCTTTTATTGTTGCACCTTGTTTTTGATTAGAAAACAGGGTCAATGATGTGTTAGGAAATGTTATAGGAGAACTTATTTCAAAATACCCCTGTAACACTAAATTACCACCTTGTGCAATGTATTCTTGTAGCCTTTCTGTATCGTCTAACTCATTACTATATCTTTTTCTTAAAGACTTAGTTAAAGTTGAAAAATCATCCTCGATAGTATCCAATTGCGAACTAACTTCAGTCAATCTTGTGGCATACTCTTCTTCAAGTCCACCATACTTAGTTTGAAATTGGTCACTTACCTCTTGGTATTTACCTTTCCATTCAACTAAATGCTCTGTGATTTCTGTATTAGTTACTGGTCTAGGTTTAGTGCCTTCGCCCATACCTACATACAATTCTCTAGTATCTGTACAAAAAGCTAATTCTCCTAGGGGCAATTCACTAGGTAATTGTGCTTTCATACCTCTTTTTATTCTAATACTATCCATTAAAATACACCTCCATCTAAAATTTCTTCTGCATTACTAGACATATCATTGAAGTTTCCACAGTCAATGGTTTTCATGGCTAGTCTTTCTTGTATCTTATCTATTAACCCTGTGTTATCAGCTAAATCTAATATATCTAATGGGTCTGTACCATCAATCCCATGTTCAGAACTATGACCAGTTCTACTTCTAGCTTGTACTACTTTATGATAAACTGCTACTACTTCTACGCCCTGTTCTGGTGCTTGTCTTAATTGAAAAGAGTTAGAAGTTAATTCATCATAGTGTACTCCAGGAACTTGATAAATACCATCTACATAAACAGATAAACTATTTACTCCCTTTTTGTATAGTCTATTAGTAACAAAAACTCTTTGACTTCCTTTAGCAGTAAACCTATCAACGTCTACCCTAGAAGCGTCAGATACTAAATCAGCTTCCAAAATGAAGTTTCCTTCTAGTATTTTACCTAAATAGAAGTACGTTGCTTTATTATCAGTTTTCTTAACAAGGTCATATTTCACTTGTATTCTTCTACTAGTTTCTTTACCTACTCTTGAATCTAAAAGAGTATTAGGTATTGTTCTAGTCTCTTGTTGGTTTCCTTTAAACTTTATAAGGTCTCCTGTTTTTATAGTATCTTCCCAAACTTTTAAGTAGGCTTTTTCGCCCTCTTTTAAAGCTAATGCAAGTGTTGTTATTTCTACAACATTACCATCTACAAAAGCACTTTCATTTTGAATAGTAAGAGTGCCATTTTTGTACACATATGTACCTTCCCCTTGTACTGCATTTCCAAAGTAACTTTTTATAAGGTTCTTGTATCTAGCTTCTGAAATGTCTTGCATTTCATTTAACTCCACTTCAAGAACAGGGGAATCTGCCCCTATTCTTACAAGTTTAAAGTTAGCGTCTGGGTTGAAATTACTTAATCTACTAAAATCTCCCATCATTAACCTCCTTATTTAGTGAAAGTGAATATAATTTCTCTCTCTATTTCCATTTCTGTAGTTTTTACTATAACCCCATGATTTTTGTGATTTATCATAATACCACTATTTGCTGAAGTAGTTGCGTTACCTCCAAATAGTCCGAACTCTCTCCAAGTTCCTGTACAATCGTTATATCCAAAAGTAACTCTTACTTTTAATCTATTAGTAGGTGTAACAGAATTAGACCCAGAATCATCAACCCAAGTAATATCACTTGTACTAAGTTGTTTTCTTCCTATTTCTTTAACAAGTTGAGTATCGTTTTCTGAAGGTTCTGGTGGAGCAGAACTATTCCAAGAACTTAATCCTTCCCCTACTGCCCAATATTGTAATCCAGAATAACCACCTTTAGAAGATAAAAGTGTAGTTATTAACTTAAATATTCCTGTTACTATTAGGTTTTGTCCTTCACGAACTTCAACTTTACCATTTTTGTATTTTATAGTATCTTTAAATTCACCTTTTATGTGAGGTGCTAATTTTACGTTCATGTTTTATCACTCCTTCTTTCCTAATTTTATCACATTATGGATTATTATTACATAGTGTTATTAATTATTTTCAGTGTCCATAAATTCAAATGTAATACTTACACTAGGATTATCTGCGTCCTTTATAGTAACACTATTAGATATAGTTTCTGTGGACTTAGTTGGGGCATTTTCTAAATCAGCGTGTAAACTTACATGAGACTTTCCAATAATATTAGGATTTACTGTTGCGTCCTCTTTCATTATATCGGATAAACTAGATTTATTAGTCTCTTCAGTATGAATGTCCATAGTTTCACTAGTGGTATTATAGGTAACTTTTAATGAATCTCTAACTTTAGTTCTTACTGCTTGTTCTATTTCTTTAACTTTAACCCCTGTGCTAACATCAGAACCATTTACAGTACAACTATCTAAATACGTTTGTACTTCACCCTTTATCTTTAAGTATAGATTACAATAAACAGGAAGGAACTCCCTTAGAAGTCTATTTAATAATTCTACTTGTGTAGCCTGTGCGTCGCACACAACTACTATTCCTTTGTAGTTATACATTCCTTCTTCGCTCATTAGGTGGCAAGTATCATAGGTCATTTCATTACCTAAAGTCCGAGATTCTACGTAACTCGATTTAGGTACTCCTTTTGGGTTAGGAGACCATGTTTTAAATAGCCTATATTGTAGTTCCACTACTTGGGTGTCAAAGTGGGTAAATTCTCTAGTGATGAAATTTATAACTGATTTAGTACCCTTTCTTTTATACAACTCTATAAGGTTTGTTATTATCTTCCTTTGGGTTTCTACATCTACTTCTTCTATATAGTTGTAACCTAGCATTTTACTTAGAAGAGGTAGTACCTCTGGTGGGCATTTATCTACCTCTAAAATATCATACAAAGAAAGTACTTCACTAAATACTAGTTGAACCCCTCCTTCATCAATCGCTTCTAGGTATCTTTTTAGTGTAAAATCAATACCCTTCTTAGCGTCTTCTCTTCTATACACCTCTGGGAGACGTTCATATAAGTGGTCAGCAAAATTCACAGTCTTATTCATATTATCTACCTCCTATAACTTCTACAGAAAGTTGTCCTATTGTTACTATTTCATCAGCTTGTAAGTTGTCAGCACCAGTTATAATTACATCTACTGCTCTCACCCCATCTAGGTCAAGTAATTGCACTACTAAATCTGATTGTTCTGGTGTTTCACCAAAATCATATTCTCCACTTTGTATTAGGTTTCTTAGAGTGACAATTATTTGTTCTTTTATATCAAACCCTACATACGTACTGAATGTTTTAGCAACAACTTCTACATCTATTTCCCTGTATCTTGCTTCAGAAAGTACTACATGAGTACCTACTAACTTTCTTTCGTCATACAATTCTGTCATAGTTTCCTCTAGTTGGTCATTAGGAATAGTACCATCTGGAAGGTAATAAACATTAACTATTGTACTATATTCTGCCCCTCTTACTGCATTGGCTCTAGTTATACCAGTTACAGTTAAAGCTAAGTTTTTGAAGTCAGCTAAAGTTACTACCCCATATCTAGTTCCTATAGACGCTGGTGCTTTTATTCTTGCTTCTTCTATATCTTCTTTGTCTCTACCTTTAATGTAAGCTTCTTGAGGATTAAATGTTGACTTTATGTCAGCCAATTTCTGTGGCATTTTAACAATAGTCTTAACACCTACGTTACCAACAGTACCTCCACCAACTCTATAATTAGCTAAAATATTGTTGTTTCTTATATCTGGTATCTTTCCAGATACACCATTACCAAACTTAATAGTGGCAGTACCATCATCAGCTATAAATAGAGTATAGTGTTTTGAACTTGCAGTACTATCTAAGAAGTTATCTTTTAGTTCCCATCTTTCAAATCCCATACCTTCATTAACGTAAATTTCTACACTATCTGCAACTACAGGAGCATAGTCTAGTAAAAAGGATTGGTTTGTTGCTCCATTACTTGAACCTACTACTTCCCCAACAACTGAATATCCTTGAGTAATATTAACAGAGTATAAGTAGTTACCATTTTCATCTGTTTCAAGACCAGTACATTTAGGTGGAATAATTAATGCTTCATCAGTTTCAAATTGCACCGATTGTTCAGCGATACTTTCTTCAGTCTGAATTACATACCCTTTAGGTATGGTGAAGTTAGTTTCCTGTGGGATTATTTCAAATACTTGTTTAAAATGACTAGGGGAACTCTCTCTTAGTTTATAACCTAACATATTAGAAAGTCTTGCTACGCTTTCTCTTTCCATAGCAGTCTCTAAGAATAACTCATTAGCCACCTTATCATTATAGAAACTTAATAAATCTAAATTGTACGCAAGTAATTCTATTAATACTATACCTACATCACTTTGACTAAAATCCGAATACTCTGGTATTTTATTCTTTAACATATCTATCATGTTACTTCTAAATCCTTCGTAATCTCTGGTAGAGAAATCAAGTCCTTGTCTTATTTTCATTAATTTTCACCTCCTAAGTCAATTATAGCTATATGTTGAGAGTTAGTATAGTCTTTTACTACATAAGGTATTTCAGCCATGATTTTATTTATACCTTTACTATCTGTTTCACTATATATTTTAATATCATCTTTTTTAACCTCTATACGTGGTTCAAAAGTTTCTAAAGCTTCAACGATTTCGTACTTTAAAAGGTTCATTAGAGTTGAATCCGTAGGCTCAAATAGATTACTACTTATTGAAGACCCAAAGTGGTATTCCATTACTCTTTCACCTCTTCTAGTGGATAATATTTGTTGTATACTTTCTTCAATATGTCTAGCAGAGTTAACATTTGTGCCAGACATAGCTATACCTCCTTTAACCCCTATTCTAAAAGGGAAACTTACTCCATAGTGTCCTTTATTACTCATTATTCTTCAACCACCTTTCCTTTTACTTTTAAGTTACCTTCTATAACTACTTCTTTATCATCTATAGTTATAGTCATACCTCCTTTTGTTCTTAGGCAGAATTTATTTAAAGCTTCTGAATAGTTGTCGTGAGGTTGTCTTTTAG
>ULMU01032206.1_pt1 | contig 15904 bp, 10 predicted proteins | sample 1951741 | NCBI WGS metagenome assembly ULMU01 (sample SAMEA4835559, study PRJEB28245) | human gut metagenome | biome: gut microbiome; material: fecal sample | place: Denmark | collected 2008
CCTAAGCATAAACTTGATATCAAGTGCTTCTTACCGTAAACAGAATGCACCAGGTACCATGAACTCATCATTGGACGTTGCGGCAGGTCAGGTTACACGTGATTTTGATATCAACCCCTATTCATACGCACTGAATACTTCACGTACATTAGATCCTAATACAGATTATGTGGCTAATTATGCTCCATTTAATATTCTCCGTGAATTGGACAATAATTTTATTGAGTTGAATGTTGTTGATGTAAAGTTCCAGGGGGAGTTGAAATGGAAGGTGTTGCAGGGCCTGGAAGTCAGTGTGCTGGGTGCTGTGCGTTATCAATCATCATCACAAGAACATAATATAATGGATGATTCTAATCAAGCAATTGCTTATCGTACGGGGTTGGACGATGCTACTATTCGTGATGAAAACGACTGGTTGTATAAGAATCCAGATAACCCATATGCATTACCTATTTCGATTCTTCCTGAAGGAGGTATTTATCAGCGTCAAGATCGTAAGATGTTGGGACTGGATTTCCGTGGTACTGTATCCTGGAATCATCTATTTGCAGAAAAGCATATAACTAATCTTTTTGCAGGAATGGAAGTAAATGATCTTCAACGCTCTAACTCTTCATTCCAAGGATGGGGTATGCAATATTCTATGGGTGAGATTCCATCATATGTTTATCAGTACTTTAAGAAAGGTATTGAGACTGGAGAAAAGTATTATTCTATGGGGCATACTAGATATCGTAGTGTAGCTACATTTGCAAATGCTACTTATTCGTATGACGGGCGTTATACGTTGAATGGTACTTTCCGCTATGAAGGAACTAATAGAATGGGACGTAGCCGTTCTGCTCGTTGGCTGCCAACGTGGAATCTTTCTGCAGCGTGGAATGTTCATGAAGAGAAATTTTTCCAATCACTTCAACCAACGCTTTCAAATTTGACATTTAAGGCATCTTACTCATTGACAGCTGATCGTGGTCCGGCTGATGTAACAAATTCACAAGCTATTATTAAGAGTTATTCACCTTATCGTCCTTTCACTGATATTCAAGAAACGGGTCTTCATATAGTGGATTTGGAAAATAGTGAATTAACGTATGAAAAGAAGCATGAATTGAATATAGGAGTGGATGTAGGTTTTATTAATAATCGCATTAATCTTTCAGCTGACTGGTACACGCGCAATAACTATGACCTGATTGGGTTGATTCCAACACAAGGAGTGGGAGGTACTATTTATAAATATGCCAATGTAGCTACAATGAAGTCACATGGTATTGAATTTACCCTTTCAACCAGCAATATTAAAACAAAAGACTTCTCATGGAATTCTGATTTTATTTTTTCTCATGCTAAGAATGAAGTTACTGATTTGCGAGGACGTACTCGTATGATGGAACTTGTTTCGGGAAATGGATTTGCACGTGAAGGATATCCTGTGCGCGGGCTTTTCTCCATTCCTTTTGCAGGTTTGGATGAAAAAGGTATTCCTATGTTCGATATCAATGGAAATATAACATCGACTGATATTAATTTCCAGGAACGTGAGAAGTTAGATTATTTGAAATATGAAGGTCCGACAGATCCTACAATAACTGGTAGTTTCGGTAACGTTTTTGCATATAAAGGGTTTAAACTCAATGTATTCATGACTTATTCATTTGGTAATGTTGTTCGTTTGAATCCATATTTTAATTATAAATATTCCGATTTGAGTGCTATGCCTCGTGAATTCAAGAATCGTTGGACGCTTTCTGGGGATGAGGCAAAGACTAATATTCCTGCAATCTTGAGTAATCCGCAATATGAAGCAAACCGAACATTGTATAAAGCTTACAATGCTTACAATTATTCTACAGAGCGAATTGCAAAAGGTGATTTTATCCGTATGAAAGAAATCTCACTTTCTTATGAGTTTCCTAAGAGCTGGATTTCTGCTGCGAAGATTTCCAATCTTTCTTTGAAGTTACAGGCAACTAATTTATTCCTTATTTATGCAGATAAGAAATTGAATGGTCAAGATCCTGAATTCTTTAATACTGGTGGTGTAGCTTCACCGGTGCCACGTCAGTTTACATTAACTCTGCGTTTAGGATTGTAAGAGAATGATTTTAATAATAAAAAAAAGATTAAAGATGAGACGAAATCAATTATATATTCCATTGTTCATCGCAACGCTTGCTATTGTCGGTAGCTCTTGTAATGATTTTCTCGACGAATTACCAGATAACCGGACGGAGCTGAATTCTGAGCAAAAAATAGCTAAAATGCTTGTTTCTGCTTATCCGGAAGGATCTGCGAATGAACTGTTTGAACTTTATAGTGATAATACCGACGATAACAGTGCCAGATATTCTTATTATAAGTTATCTGAGGAAGAGTGCTATAACTGGAAAGATACCCAGGAAGAATATCAGGATACACCTACAAATCTTTGGGAAACCCATTATATAGCTATTGCTTCTGCTAACATGGCTTTGGAAGAGATTGAGAAACGGGGAAATCCGGAATCGTTGATGCCGCAGCGAGGAGAGGCTCTTGTTTGTCGGGCGTACAATCATTTTGTATTAGCAAATATTTTTTGTAATGCTTATAATACTCATGCATCACAGGAATTAGGTATTCCTTATATGACTAAAGTTGAAACAACTGTGCAACCACAATACGGGCGGGGTACTTTGCAGGAGACTTATGAGAAGATTGAGAAGGACTTATTAGATGGTATGGCTCTTATTTCCGATGATAGTTATTCTGTGCCGAAATATCATTTCACAAGGAAAGCTGCATATGCTTTTGCTGCACGTTTCTATCTTTATTATATGAAGCCTGACTTTTCTAATTGTGATGAGGTGATAAAATATGCAGATCGTGTGTTGGGAAGTGATCCTGCTGCCGAATTACGGGATTGGGAAGCGTTGGGAAAACTCTCTGCTAATGATAATGTACAGCCCGACGCATATATTGCTTCTACAAGTAAGGCTAACTTGTTGATAGGTAGTACCGTATCTAACTGGGGTATTATTCTGAGTAATTACATGACAGGAAAACGTTATCTACATAATAAGTTAATTGCTTCTTACGAAACATCACGTTCTTCCGGATTATGGGGTATCCCTGACCGCATGTATATGCAGCCTTTTACAACATCGGGCTATGAATGCAGTATGTTGAGAAAGGGCGGTTATTATGCTGGTGACTACCTGTATTATATGCCTGTGATTTTCTCTACAGACGAGACTTTGCTTTGCAGGGCTGAGGCTTATACGCTGAAAAAGAACTATCCAATGGCTGCTGCAGATCTTACTACATGGGAGAAAGCATATACTTCTAATAAGCAAACTTTAACTCCGGGGATGATAAATGAGTATTATGATAAGATGGATTATTACAATCCGACACAAAATCCGACTCCCAAGAAAAAGCTTCAGCCTGATTTTACTATTGAATCAGGTATACAGGAGAACTTTATTCACTGCATTCTGCATATGAGACGTATTGCTACTTTGCACGAAGGTCTGCGCTGGCCGGATATTAAACGTTATGGAATTGTTATCTATCGCCGTTCTATTGCTAATAACAATATAGTCGTAACAGATGAAATGCCGGTAAATGACGCAAGACGTGCTATGCAAATTCCTAAGAGTGTAGTTCTGGCAGGAATGCAACCCAATCCACGTACTGAAAATTAAAAGGAGGAAATAATATGAAGAAATATTATATTTATATACTAACGGCTGTTTTGCCCATTCTTTGGGGAGCCTGTAATAATGGCGATGATATTGACACCAAGCATAGTATTTTTTCAACAGAGCCAATGGAACATAATGGTTTTGATGAATGGTTGCTTGCTAATTATACATATCCGTATAACGTTGATTTCAAGTATCGTATGCAAGATATTGAAAGTGATCACAAATATAATCTGGTACCGGCGGATTACGATAAATCGGTTGCTTTGGCCAAGATTATCAAGCATGTATGGATGGAGGCATATACTGAACTTGCCGGACCGGCTTTTCTTCGGTCTTATGTGCCAAAAACTTTTCACTTGATAGGTTCTCCGGCTTATGATAGCAGTGGTACGAAGGTGTTGGGTACTGCCGAGGGAGGAAAGAAGATAACATTGTACGAAGTGAACAGTCTGGACTTTGAGAATGTCGATATCGAAGTTTTGAATGAGTATTACTTTAAGACGATGCACCATGAATTTGCACATATCCTGCATCAGAAGCGTAATTATGACCCATCGTTTGATCGCATTACCGAAGGAAAATATGTTGGTTCCGACTGGTATTTCTATGTTGCTGAAAATGGAAATTCATATTTGCGAGAGGATGCGGATGCATGGCCGGAAGGATTTGTGACGGCATATGCGATGAGTGAGGCAAGAGAAGATTTTGTAGAGAATATCGCCATGTATGTTACTCACGATCAGGCTTACTGGGATAATATGCTGAAGGTTGCCGGAACTGCCGGAGCGGCTATTATTAATCAGAAGTTTACTATTGTATACAATTATATGCTTGAAACTTGGGGTATTAATTTAGATGATTTGCGTGAGATTGTGTTAAGGCGTCAGCAAGAAATTCCAGAGCTGGATTTAAGTACTATTGAATAAAACAGGAAGATTATGAAAAAGAATATAATGATTTATTTGTTGATGGCTCTTGTATGCTTTGGTTTGCAATCCTGTCTTTTCCAGGAAGAGGATTATTTTGATGATTCTTCAGCGAACCGTGCAACAGAGGAAGTGAAGCAATATAGTGAGCTATTAGAATCGGCATCTAATGGTTGGAGAATGGAATATTACATAGGTCAGGACTATGCTTTGGGAGGCATAACTCTTCTGTGCAAGTTTGATGGTCAGCGAGTTACAATGGCATCTCAAGGATACGAAGGCGATGAGACTCTTTCATCTCTTTATAAGGTTGTATCGGAGGAAGCTACAATGCTAACATTCGACACTTATAATGCTTTTATTCATGCATATGCCAAGCCACAAGGCGGAGGTTCCAACCCAAATGCCAACCTGCAAGGAGATTATGAGTTTATTATAAAAGAAGCTTCAGCCGAGAAAATTGTAATGCAGGGCAAAAAGTATGGAAATACGATAGTAATGTATGCGCTTCCGGATGATTTGAACTGGGAGGCATATATAAACTCTGTGAATGACGTAGAAGAGAATGCTTTCTTTATACAATATCAGTTGTTGGTTGATGGAAATTTAGTTGGTATGACGCAGCGAAGTAATTATACTTTTGTTATAGCCTATAATGATGGTGGTAACATTGTACAAGAGCAATCTCCTTTCCTTTTTACAACCGATGGCTTTCGTTTCCGGGAACCAGTTTCACTGGCAGGAGTAACTGTGCAAAATTTTGTGTGGGACCCTTCCTCCGAGCTTTTTACTTGTACTGACGAGGGGGCAACTAACGTTAAAATGAAAGGAATTTATCCGGAGGGATATATTAAATATAATGATTATCTAGGTAATTATACTCTTACCTGCAAGATGTATAAAGATAATAATTTGACAGACGAAGAATTACCAATATCTATTATAGAGGATGTAGAAAATAAGAGTTATATTCTCAAGGGACTAATTGGTGATATAGTGCTCGATTATGATAGAGGTGAAGGAATTATGTCCTTTAAGACTCAAAAGGTAGGTTATATATCAGGATATTATTTGGGATGTACTACATATTGTTATGCCATGGGATTTTATCCTACATATATTAGTTATCAGGCAGGTCTGATGTTTGGTTTTGTGGCAAATGTACAACAGTCTCCGTTTGGATTTACATTTGAGGATGATGGGGTATTCGAAGCAGTAGGTGGTGCAAAAGCTGATTATATGGCCTTCGACCGCTATTCGGCACCTGATTATAGTCAAAGTTCATATGTTCAAGGGGTGGCACGTATGTATGGAGAGATGGTCTTTATGAAAGTTGAGGAATAAATAAAAAACTAGATTATGAAAAATATACTGAATTTATACTTAATAATATTCTGCTTATTTTTTGTTGCAGGATGTTCTTCAGATGACGATGCTGCCACTGTAAAATTGACAATTATAAAATCAGATTTGGATATGAAAGCTAGTGGTGGCACTGGAACTGTCGAATTTGCAGCAACTGGAACTGTCACGGCTACGGTGAATGCCGATTGGTGTCAGGTAATCGAAGTTGCAGATCATAAAGTTTCCATTTCTGTAGATGCTAATACGGGTTATCCGGGGCGTAGCGCACAAATCGTTTTAACTGATGGTGTGAGTACGCAGCAAGCAACCATACTGCAGGAAGGAGCTATTTGGAAATATAATAGAGATGCTACCTATTTCACATTGACAGATGCTGCAGAGGAGGTCCCTGTTGAAATGTCGAGTAATTTGCCTATTCAGGTATCTATTCCAGCAGATGCTTCTCAATGGTTATCCTATGAAATGACGAGTGATGGATTTAAGTTTATTGCAACAGAGAATCTCACTGGTAAAATTCGTTCGGCCATTGTAAAAGTGACTACTGGCATTCGTGAAATTGAATATGCTTTATTGCAGTACGATATTGATGACTTATTGGGACAATGGACAGGTGTTGTGAAAGTCGTTGCTACAGCATTTGGTATTAATCAAGTTCTTTCATTAGAGGAAAATACTCAAATTGTTAAAAATCCGGGTGGTAATGGCTATATATTCCAGCTACCAATGACAAGGCTGTTGGGAGCAACGATTGTTTTAGCGGTCACCTATCAAGATGGAGCTTTAGCTATAACCACTCCACAGCAGCAAAATTATGCTTTGTCTGATGGGCAAGGAGGAGTGATGTACGGCTCAATAATAACTAAAACTGATGATGGTTTGTATTTACAGGGAAAAATTATTCTTTCTCCTGTATTAATGAATGATGGGCAGGTTGCGTTAGCTTATATTACAGATGCATATATGTCAATGGGATTATTTAAGGGAAGAGTTCCGTCTCCTGCAAATTATGCAGGACTTTCTATTGATTTTCCTGCTATTTTGATGCAATATGCTGAATAATATTTTGCATGAAATACTATTTTTATATAGTGGTTTAACTGTTTGTTATGAGAAGAACTTGCATTAATTGATCCTAAGAGCTATTATCGTAAGGTAGTAGCTCTTAATATTTAAATATTTATTTAATAATCTTTATATTACGCATCAATCCACCATACTTAGCCCTTTTCACTGCACTACCTTTGAAAATGGTTTTATATTGCTCCTCACTCAGCGAATGCCAATCATCCTTCCTCATACTTAACAAAGAAGGAGACGGTTGAAATTCGGCTGTCCGGCAAGGAGTGGCAAAGCGATTCCAAGGGCAAGCTTTCAGGCATTCGTCACAGCCATATATTTTATTACCCATTTTTTTGCCTACATTGAGCGAAAGTTCCCCACGATACTCAATGGTAAGATAAGAAAGACATCTCTCGGAATTGAGCCTGAAAGGGGCTTCCAGCGCTTTTGTCGGGCAGGCATCCAGGCAACGTGTACACGAACCGCATTGATTTCGTTGTGGAGAGTCATAATTGTCAGCTTCCCTATCAAGAATAATTTCCCCTAAGAAGAAGCAGGAGCCGGCGTGAGGAATGATGAGATGTGTATTCTTTCCTATCCATCCCAAGCCGGTACGCCATGCCCAATAACGTTCGAGTATGGGAGCGGTATCACAGAATATGCGGCCTTGAAGCGGAGAAGCGGAGGTTTGGGATACTGGGGCTTGGGGTGCTGAGGCGTAGTTTTCAGTATATGTGCCGATATTGTTTGTCGAGGCGATAGTACTGTCTGTTTCTTCGGAGAATGAAACTTCTTTTTCTATAAACTCAAAAAGTTCCTTCAATTTCCCCTTCATCACATCGTGATAATCTTTCCCGTAGGCATACCATGCAATCTGATACTCACCTTCGGGAAGTTTTTTTGCCGGATAATAGTTTAGCGCAACGCTGATCACCGTACGTGCCCCTTCCACCAACAAGCGCGGATCGAGCCGTTTATCCTCATAATTCTGCATATACGCCATCTCTGCCTGGCAACCGTCCGCCAGCCATTGACGGAAGGCGGTAGCCACAGTTTCATCCACAGCTTCGGCAGGCGCCAGTCCGCAGGCGGAAAAGCCGAGGCGTAGTGCTTCGGCTTTAATTCGGTCTGAGGAGAGGAGCTTTTCCATTAAAATACCTTGAATTCATAGCCCTCCGCTTTCAGAAATTCGATGGCACGGGGGAGGGCATATTGCAGATTCCCGTTGTTCCACGATTTCAGAGAGTCGTGGAAGGTGATGATGGAACCGTTGCGTACGTAGCGTTTTACGTTATTCAGTACCTGTTCCGGGCGCATTCGCTTACTGTAGTCATGGGTTACGAGGTCCCACATAATGATACGGTAATGGTGGCGAAGAGTGTAATATTGCCGGAATCCCATGTGCCCATGTGGCGGGCGGAACAAGTCCGAGTGGATAATTTCGTCTACCCGTCTGGTGTTGGCCAGATAATCCGGATTGGAATATTCAAAGCCGCGGATGTGGTTGAAAGTATGGTTGCCGATGCGGTGTCCGTGTTCTACCACCATCCGGTATTCGTCCGGGTGTTTGCGGATATTGTCGCCTACCATGAAGAAGGTAGCTTTAATATCGTGTTTCTTCAGTAGCTCCAGTACCCAAGGGGTAACTTCCGGGATAGGGCCATCGTCAAAAGTCAGGTAGACTGCCCGTTCGTTTGGGTCCATCCGGAAGATGGCTTGTGGATACAGCGCTCGGAAGAACCAAGGTGGTTGTTCTATAAACATAAGAGTCTTTATTAATAAGTAACAGGTAATAAGTAATAAGTAATAACCGTGCGGCTTATGGCGCAGCTTATTACTTATTACTTAATACTTATTACTTAGTTTTTATTTCCCTTTCATTCTCGCAACATACTCATTGTATAGCTGGTCGAGTTGTTCCGAGTAATGTTTAGCCAATTCTTCTGATTTGTATTTCTCCATCAGGCGTACTTCTGCGTCAAGCAGTCCTGCGTTGTACATGAAGTTTTCGCTGGCGATAGAAAGTTGGTAATCAGTCAGGCTGAGATACCAGATCATGTATTCGAGAGACTTGTTGGCAAGTTCGTCGATGATCTTGTTCGCTTTTTCGTTTTGTCCCAGCTGGTAGTAGGCTTCCGCCATTTGGAAGGCGCCGTTTGCCCAGTCATACGGTACGTTGTATGACGGGATCATCTTCTCGGCGTAGTCGAGTGCGGCGAGTGCCTTGTCTTTTTTGCCTTCCTTGATGAGTTGTCCTACGAGCTGTGTGAAGATGCGCCGGTGTGTGTAGCACATACGCATTACGTTTTCGTCGATGTAGATGCCCGGTTTCTCGATGCCGCCGAACTTGAACTTGTTCATCAGGTTGTCGTACATCTTTTCGCTGTCGATCTTGCTGTTCAGCTTGTCTGTATCGAACGGAGTGAAGCGGTATGCCAGACCTTCCTGCGTGAAGTGGTTGTCCATGCCGAGGTGGTTTTCACTGCCTACGGTGATAGCCATGTAGATGGGACGTTCCCAGTTGGCGTTGGCAAGCATTTCGAGCATCATCAGTTCGCTCTTGTAGAGGGCGCGTTTCGGGTTGCCGTTGGCGTCTCTCAGCAAGATGGTCATATATTCGGGGATGGAGTCGCCCAGTGCTTCCGGTATTTTCATGCCGGAACGGCGGACAGCTTCTTTGTCGATCTTCATTACGATGCTGTCGGTAGGGATGACGCGCAGTCCTTCCTTATCCGAACGAACCCAGTATTTGAGGATATTCTTCAGTTCATACGGGTTTTCTCCGAACTGTTCTTTCAGTTCGTTCATCGCTTCCGGATTTCCGTTTTCGAGCGCGCTGTCTGCCTGTGCATACATCTGGTCGATATTCTTCTTTACTTCCGGACGGATGGGGATGTATTCGTTCTGTCCTTCAACGTATTCCACACGGTCCCAAGTGATCGGGAGTGACGGAGAGTCGTAGGCGGGACGTTTCATCTGGTCGATGTACCAGTCGGTCTGCAGGTAACTGAGGTTACAGGTACGTGCATCGGTACGGAAACCTTCTGTCTCCTGATTGTACCACAACGGGAAAGTATCGTTGTCACCATTGGTGAAGATGATCGGATTTCCTTCTTCCTGCAAGGTCATCAGATAGTTCTGACCGAAGTCACGGGCAACAAAGCGTCCGCTACGGTCGTGGTCGTCCCATGTCTGTCCGGCCATTTGGATGGGGACAAGCAGACAGAGTACTGATGCGAGAGCGGCAGCCGGAACTTCTTTCATCTTGCAGTAATCGCGTAACATACGGATGATACCTGCGACTCCCATACCTACCCAGATGGCGAAGGCGTAGAACGAACCGGCATACGCATAGTCACGTTCACGCGGCTGCGCAGGTGTCTGGTTAAGGTAGAGCACGATGGCGATACCTGTCATAAAGAACAGGAAGAACACCACCCAGAATTGCTGGATACCCCGCTGGCTGTGGTATGCTTGCCAGAAGAGTCCGATCAGGCCGAGCAGCAGCGGCAGGCAGTAGAATACGTTGTGTCCTTTGTTGTTTTTGAGGTCCTGCGGAAGCAATTCCTGGTTGCCCACCAGCAGATTGTCGATAAACGGGATTCCGGTGATCCAGTTACCGTGTTCTATTTCTCCGCTGCTCTGAATGTCGTTCTGCCGTCCGGCAAAGTTCCACATAAAGTAGCGCCAGTACATGAAGTTGAGCTGGTAGGAGAAGAAGAACTTGATGTTTTCCCATTGGTTCGGTACGTTCACCATCACCATTTCGCCGCATTGGTCGTATGGGACGTCATGCCCCTTGATGTCTACCCACTGCTTGTAGAGTGAGGAGTGCGCGGAGCTGTACATACGGGGGAAAAGCATATTTTGCGCGTATTCGTATTCGATACGTCCCGGCAGTTCGATGTATGAGTCTTTTTCGTCCGGTGAGGTTTTTTCTTTGCGGACGTATTTGCTTCCCGTCTGTGACTGGCGGGGGACGCAGTATCCGTCTTTCACGTCGAGTGCCACTTTCGAGGAGAAAGCAGGACCGTAGAAGAGAGGACGGGTTCCGTATTGTTCACGGCTGAGGTATTCGCCCAGCGTGAAGATATCTTCCGGAGAGTTCTGGTCCATCGGTGTGTTGGCGGTAGAACGGATCACGATCAGTGCATAAGAGGAATAACCGATCACGATCATCATGGTGCACAGCAATGCCGTATTCATGGTACGGGCGGAGATGCGCCATTTCTCTTTGATCTTTTCCTGTACTTGCGGAGCAAGGTAGATGCCAAGAATTGCGATCACTACGACACCGATGAGGATGCTGCTTACGCCGTGTCCGTAGAATGGAATACCCAGCAGGGCGATGGTCAGAATGAATGAGATGGCCATGCGGAGTCTGCTCTTTTCGGTGTAGCTTTCGTACACACCCCAGATAAGGGCGGCGGCGAGCAGAATGATATAGACAACGACGCCGGAGTTGAACGACATGCCGAGTCCGTTGACAAACAGCAGTTCGAACCAGCCGCCGACTTTAACGATACCGGGCACGATGCCATAAAGCACGGCTGCTACGAGTACGCCCGATCCGAGCAGGGCGAGCAATGAGCCTTTGGCAGTGGCGTTCGGAGTTTTCTTGTAGTAGTACACCAATACGATTGCCGGCAGACAGAGGAGGTTCAGCAAGTGAACACCGATACTCAGTCCGGTCAGATAAGCGATCAGGATCAGCCAGCGGTCGCTGTGGAGCTGGTTGGCTACATCTTCCCATTTCAGAATCAGCCAGAATACAACGGCTGTAAAGAGGGAGGAGAAAGCATATACTTCGCCTTCTACGGCAGAGAACCAGAAGGTGTCGCTGAAGGTGTAGACCAGTGCGCCGACCAGTCCGCTACCCATGACAGTGATAAGTTGTCCTTTCGTGATGTTGTTCTCGTCGGTGATCACCAGTTTGCGTACCAGATGGGTGATGCTCCAGAAAAGGAACAGGATACAGGCACCGCTCATCAGTGCGCTCATGTAGTTTACCATCTTCGCTACGGTGGTTACATCGGAGGCAAATTGAGAGAACAGGTTCGCTACCAGCATGAAGAAAGGTGCGCCGGGCGGGTGTCCTACTTCCAGTTTATAACCGGTAGTTATAAACTCGGGACAGTCCCAAAAACTTGCGGTCGGTTCTATTGTCAGGCAGTAGACCGTTGCCGCAATGATGAATGTAAGCCAACCCACGAGGTTGTTTATAGTTCTGTACTGTTTCATTAGCACTATCTAGATTTTTCGTTAAAAAACAGATTACGTGGGCGCAAAGATAGTGATTTGTAAGGATAATGAGGCAGAAAGTAAGAAATATTAAGTAACAGAAAGGTGATTTACTTTATCTTATGTCCTTTTAGGGAAACAGTGGAATCACTAAACAGTATAAACAACGGTAGGTATGAAGATACCAATTTTGTGTCTTTTATACCAAGCAATGAATCATTTGTTGGTCAATAATACTTGCGTTGTCAGACATTAATAGCTGACTTCTCAACTGTTAATACCTGACATGTCAACTATTAACATCTGACATCTCAATCATTAACAGTTGAGAAGTCAGTTGTTGCTGCTTGATGTGACCGTTGTAAATGACTGATATGCAGTGCGGCCGTTCTTTGATGTAGCACCGGCAAATGAATGTTTAGTGATGATGATGATGTTCACCGAGAACGCGGTGTGGCAACGTGCCGTGTCCCAGCAGTTCGATAGGGCAGTTGAAGTTTCTTTCCAGCCATTCTGTGGAGACGCCCGTGTCAGGGTGGTAATCCAGTGTCTCGTTGACGCAGGCAATGGATTTCACTTGTTGCAGTACAGTGCCGATGTCGTGACTGACAAGGATGATGGCGCATTCTTTGTTAATCTCCGACAGCAGTTCGTAGAGCCGGGCTTCGAAGCGTTTGTCGATATACGTGCTGGGTTCGTCAAGAATCAGTACCGAAGGGTCGGAGATGATGGCGCGTCCCAGCAGTGCACGTTGTAGTTGCCCGCCGCTAAGCTGCCCGATGGAACGGTGTTCGAGTCCTTCGAGTCCCATACGGGCGATGATATGCTTGCCTTTTTCTCTTTGCTCGGGAGTGAAGCAGGAGGTAAGGGATTTCTGGATACTTAGTCCGGAGAGTATCACTTCCTCTACCGAAATCGGGAATTTCCGGTCGATGGTGCTATATTGCGGCAGATAGCCGAGGGAAAGTGAAGAATTGGAAGTGGAAAGTTGAGAGTGGGAGGATACTTCTGTAGGGGCATGGAAGTTGATTTCTCCGGCTGTCGGTTTCAGCAGACCGAGGATGCACTTGATGAGTGTTGTCTTACCGCCTCCGTTCGGACCGATGATGCCCAGAAAGTCCCGTTCGTAAACGTTCAGGTTGACGTCGTGGAGTACGGTACGGCCGTCGTATCCGGCAGCAAGGTTCTTTATTTCGATAATCGGTTTCATATTTGGAGAATTACTTCGTTTATGTATCATTCGGTCATTAACGCTATGGAGGCCCGTTGTTATTCGGGGTCCATAGGGGTGAGAGCTTTGGCTACGTTCAGCATTTCCGTTTCCCAGTCGTAGCTTAACGGGTTGATGGGGACTACCTTTGTGCCGGTTTGCTGTGCGATGGTTTCCGCGTTGCGCTTGTCGAACTCCGGTTGGACGAAGATGACGTTTACTTTCTCCGATTTGCACAGGTCTATCAGTTCTTTCAGATGGGCGGGCGAAGGTTCCTTGCCCCCTTCTTCGATTGAAATCTGATGCAGGCCGTAGTCACGGGCAAAGTAAGAGAGAGCCGGATGGTAAATCATAAAGGCTTTGGCCGATTCCGGAGCGGAAAGTTGCCGGCGGATAAGGCTGTCGGTGTGCTGGATACGTTGGCAGAGGGAGTCGTAACGTGCCAGATAATATGCTTCGTTGGGCTTGTCGAGCATACAAAGTGCCTTGAAGGTGTTTCCGGCAAGGATGAGGGCGTTGGTGGTAGAGTTCCAGATATGCGGTTCTACGGCGTGGTTGTGCCCGTCGTGGTCATGATGTCCTGCTGCGTGGTTGTGCTCACCGTTGTTCAGAATCAGGTCTATACCTTTCGAGGTGTCGAATACTTGGATATGAGGGGTGTTATTCATCAGTCGGTCCATCCAGGTCTGCTCAAAGCCGATGTAGCCGATGCGGAGATAGGCTTTGCTGTCTCCCAGAGAGACAAGTTGCTGAGGAATAGGGTCGTATGTCTCCGGACTGGAACCTTTCGGGACCATGCTGACTACCGTGAATTTATCACCGGCAATCGCTTCCGTGAAGTAGCGCTGCGGTTCGATAGTGACGGTAATGACCGGTTTCGCTTCTTCGCTGCCGCTTGCTTTGGACGTGCGACCCGTGCAGGCTGCCAACAGGAGGCAGGAGCCGAGAAGAAGGAGTGTTTTCAAATCTTTTAGTTGTTGTTTCATGACTATTGTATTAATATCGGGGGTTGATTCTGTTCCAGTTTTCGGGCACGTAGTATTTCCCGCTTTCCTCCCGGAGGACCGGGAAGGCGCTCTACGATAAAGCCTGCGGCCTGCAGCATACGTCGGATGACTCCTTTGGCACAATAAGTGGTGAGGATGCCTCCTTCATTTAATAAAACATATAAACGGTTAAATAGTTCCTGCGACCACATTTCCGGCTGCTTTTCCGGAGCGAAGGCGTCGAAATAGATAACGTCGAATGATAATGGATAATGGAGAATGGATAATGGAGAATGGCTGCGCTGTGTAATCCATTCATTGACGTCGGCTTGTACTTTGCAAAGAGTGAAGTGTGGGGTAAAGGATATTTCTTCTTCCCACGGTGATGTATGAATCGCTCTGAACAGGTCGGTAGCTGCTGGTTGTTCTATATATCCCAGTTGCTCCACCATCTGCCATTCCAACGGGTAGAGTTCAAGTCCTGTATAATGTACGTTACGTCCGCTTCTTTCTGCTTCTTCAAGTGTAAGCCAAGCATTCAGCCCCGTTCCGAAACCGATCTCCAGAATATGCGGAGAGGGGGCAGCGGAGGCTTTCAGTCCCATGTTGATGAAAATATGCTGGGACTCCGTACGTGCTCCTTTGGTCGAATGATAATGTTCATTCAATTCCGGAACAAATAGGGTGGCGCTCCCGTCATCAGTCTTTTCAATCACTCTTTTCATCTCAAAAAACTTATTACCTGTTACCTGTTACTTATTACCTATTATTTCATCCCGCAACGACGTTCCATGCGCTTTCCAGTACGTACAGAAGCAGAATGTAACGTATCAGTTTGCCGACAAACATGGAGGCGGTGGTAAGCCATATATTACTTCGCATAAATCCCAGTGCGATGGAGATCACCTCTCCGATGGCCGGCAGGAAAGCGAAGAATGCCATCAATGCTCCTTTTCCTTGCAGGAATCTTACCATCTTGTCTACTTTCTCCTTCTTTACTTTGAAGTATTTCTCAATCCAGCTTATTTTGCCCAGGCGCCCCATATAGTAGCAGGTCATTCCGCCTGCCGTATTGCCGAGGGTGGCAGCCAGTATACAGGCAGTGGGTGGCAGTCCGAGTTTTACCAGTGCTACCAACACCAGTTCGGAACTGAATGGTACAATACTCCCTGCGAGTAAGGCCGAGATAAACAATCCTGGAAGTCCCCATTCGATGAGGAGTTGTATCGTTGAGTCTATAAAAGCGTCCATACGTTAAAAACAAATAAAAGGATGAGGCAGACCGTAGCAACAATGAAGAATATATTCGATGTTTTATTGTTGGTCAGCACAAAAAGGTGGCCGATCAGTATGCTGTTGCTTATCATGAGCAATGGCAAGAGATTGCTGCATTGTGACGGCTGTAGCACAATCAGTACGAAGAGAAAG
>ULMU01026553.1_pt1 | contig 14789 bp, 10 predicted proteins | sample 1951741 | NCBI WGS metagenome assembly ULMU01 (sample SAMEA4835559, study PRJEB28245) | human gut metagenome | biome: gut microbiome; material: fecal sample | place: Denmark | collected 2008
TTTTTCTGTCAGGGGAGTTTTTTTACAGCCCCAATATATACGGTTTCTTTCATTCTTACTTTCTTGTTTAAAAACATTCTTGTTTGTCGTCACTTTTTGGCTTTTGGTCTGTCGGTTGTCTGTCGGTTGTCTGTCATTCTTTCCGTCACTTTGTCCGTCACTTTTTTGGTACAATCCCCAATTAAGTATTGAAATAAGGGAGTTTTTATTGCTTGTTTGTCTGTCAATCTGTCCGTCATTCTGAAAGTCGTTTAGAACCCTCCTGACCTTGCTTTCGTTCAACTTTAGTTTGTCAGATATGGAGATACAACCCGTTATTAGCTGTCCCGGTTGTAATACAATCCTCTTACCCTTAAATATTGCCTGTTTCTCTGCGTGCGTAGCATTCAATAACAAGTACGCCCATACCGCGAAATGAGCAGAGTCTTTCATAACAATCGGATTGTCAAGCGTCTTTCTGTGTAACTTTATCCACCCTTCCAAGCGTCCTCCTTTCTAGTAATGGACTCTAACCGTTACATTTTACAATGTGTAACACTGAGTAATGCAACCGTTACAATTCATTAACATTCTCAATATATTCTTCAATTCTTTTTCGCTTGTATAAGCACCTCCGCCCTACTCTGATCTCTGCGTCTGCCTGTCTGGCAATTTTTAACGCCGTACCTCTTCCGCATTGCAAAGCATCCTGCAAGCCCTGAACATCAAGTAGTATTGCTTCTCCTGTATTAGTTCGGTTAAATTGTGTTACGTTTGCCATGTGTTTTCCTCCTTTTCTTTTGGCTTTTGATGAGGTGCACACACTGTATTAAAAAATTCTTTCTGTGTGCTTTCCTCCGTATGATGTATATATGCATCAGTTGACTACACACGGAGAATAACACGACCAAAACGAAAAGGATATTAACTAAATAAACAAGGATTTTTCCCATAAAATCAACATTGTACAGTCCGTTAAACATTGCGGTTCGTTCTTTGTATAGCGGACTATACAACGCTTTTTTCTGTAATATTCTCAAACACTGAAAAATAATGTTCGTTTTTTATTTTTAAAATTTGCTTGTGCAATATTACTAATGCCACAACAAAAAATTTTATGTTGGTTGAAAAGAAAAACCATTCCTGCTCTTCTGTTCGCGTACTGCGTCCGTTATGGTCTTTCCTCCAATCTCCACAATAGTTTGCTCGTTTTTGTCTGCCTGCCGCTTTGCCTGAACTTCAACGCCATGAATAGCCGGAACAATAACCGCCTCCGCTATTTCCTTAAATGCTGCCGTAATTGGGTTATCTGTCACGATTGCAACTTGTACGGCTCCGCTTATACTGCTATGTGTGTATCTCTGTACGCTTATATCACGGCTGAAATCTTCCCCATAATTTGCCAGGCAAGCTCTCAAATCTGTATCATTGATAGAGAGTCTCGTATTCACAGCAACATTATCAAGCGGCGCAAGCCATCCAGAGACAGCCTTTTTCGTTGTCTTTCCGGCGTTGTTAATGCCCTTATTGAATCCCTGCACCGTATACAATCCGAATTGCTCAAACACCTTTGACGGGCTGTTTATATCAAGTTTTTCTTTGAACCAGTCTGTGACTTTAGAGGCCCACGACTTAACGGCATCCTCACAGTCTCTATAAAAACTGTTGATTCCATCACGGAAGCCATGAATCACGTTTTTAGCAAATCCCTGGAACGATGAGACGCTTGCCGTATCAGAAAACCATGATTTCACTTTATTCGCCCATGTTGTAATACTGGTTTGACAATCACTGTATGATGTTGTGATTTTCCCTTTAAATCCGCTTATAATATTACCGGCAAAAGTTGAAAACTTTGTACTGTTAATAGATCCGTGTGAGCTGCTTGTAAAATAATCGCGTATATCTGAGGCCCATGTGGATATTTTGTCTCTAACTGTTGTATATGTGCTTCCTATCTTCTCCCGGAACCCAGAAACAACCTTGTCTGCATAATTACTAAAAGTGGTTAAGTTTATCGCACCTTTTCCGGATCCTGTGAAATAATCCTTTATGTCTGAGGCCCATGTGGAAACATTGGAACGTACCGTTGTATAAACATTTCCGATTTTATCCCTAAATCCAGAAACAACCTTGTTTGCATAGTCCGCCCATGTTGTGGAGTTTATAGAGCCGTGAGAACTTCCGGAAAAATATTCTTTCACATCAGAAGCCCACGTAGATATTTTGTCTCTTGTCGAAGTATAAGCGTTTCCGATTTTATCTCTAAAACCGCCTATAATGTTTTGTCCGTAATTCTCCCATGTTGATTTGCATATTTTCCCGAATGACGTACCGGAAAACCAATCTTTTATTTTATCGGTCCACTCCAGAACTTTGTCACGGCATTCTGAAAACTTGCCAGAGATACCAGAGAGAAAACCATCTACAACATAGCCGCCCATTATCTTCATTTCTTTTGATGGGCTGTGTATTCCGAATGCATCTTTGAACCCATCTATAAAAGGCTGAAACAGGTTGTTTTTTATCCATGTACCGCAGTTTTTCAATGCGTCGGTGATTCCGTTCCATAATCCGGCGATAATGTCCCCGCCTGCGTCCTCGATGTAAGTATTGAAATAATCGGACAAATTGCCCCAGGATTTTTTTAACATATCCCAGATACTGCCTACTAAATCAATCGCACCTTTTACAGCAGATCCGAGAAGTTTTCCCAAGCTCTTAGAGACGCCGGACCAGTCAAAACCTGTGAAAAAATCCTTGATAGCGTCAACGATATACTGAGGAACCGCCGCCCAATCTGTACCGGAAACAACCCCATAAAGGAAATCAGCTAAAGCCTTTATTGCATTTGATAAAGCTGTACCGATTGAAGACCATGAAAAATTTTTAAAAAATCCGCCGATAGCTGAGACAATCCCTTTTCCTAATGCTGCGAAATCTGTTTTTTTAATAAACCCGTTGAATGTGTCAAATAATCCAGTTACAGATTTTCCAATAGCTGCGCCGCCCTTACTCCACTTGATGCCTTTTATTGCTGTTGTTATGGCGGTTCCTATACTCTCCCCGAATTTTGTAAAGTCAAAAGTTGACACAAAATCATATAGTAAATCAATAACCGAATTGAATCCGTTACATACTAAGGATCCCACCGCCTGCCAGTCAATCACATTCACAGCAGAATTTAACCCGGTTGCAAGTGATCGCCCTATCTGCCCGAAATCTATTGTTGTTAAAAGCGTATTTGCAAACACTAAAGCCGTATTGATACCCTCGCCGATGGTAGTACCAACCAGATGCCAATCTAACGCCCCAACAAAGCCGTTTATAAATGTTCCTATGCTCTGTGCTATCCTCTTCGATGTTTCTTTGATTTTCGCCCAGTCTATGCCCTCTAGTGCGGCGTTGATCTTCTCGGCAACAATTGCGCCAATTTCTGAAAAATTCGCCTTTTCCCATGCGTCCTTTATCATCTGTGCGAGATTTGCGAACTTGTCCCCAACTTTCTCAGTTTCGAAAGAGTCCGCCGGATTAGTTGCACCAGATCCGCCGCTGTTATCGCTGTTGTTGTCCTGCAATATATTTAACTCATCAATTCCGGCTGTTGCTGTTGCAAGTTTCTTTGTGCTTGCCGTTGCTTTGTCGAGACTTGCCGCATAATTTCCTACAACCTTTTTTGCATGAGTAAATGTTGACTTTCCTGTTAATGCAGCGAAAAATTGACCGATGGCGTTCGTTGCCTCTATCAGCTTTGATATAAAAGCGTTAACAATAGGGGTAACGGCATTTATAAGCGGTTCAAATGCTGCAATTATGCTATTTCCAAGCTGTTTCAACCCGGACTGCATGGCGGAAATGTTTTTATTGAACTCTGTACCCTTTGCCGCCGAATACTGCGCCAGTGTGTCAAAACCCTGTTTCATGGTGTTTAATAATGCCGTGATTGCCCGGCGTAATACCATAAATGCAAATAGGCGTGTTACGCTCCTTATTTTCTTACCAAGTCCGTTAAATGCTGTCCCAAGTTTTGGAATCTGAGACTTTAACCCTCTCAATGCTCCGGCGGCTTTCTTACACGCTGCAACAATCCCGGAACCAATAGAACCCAGTTTTGCAAAAGCTCCCTTTACTGCTCCACTAATTCCAGAAAGTACCGTTTTTAGGCGGCTTGTCTGCTCCGTTGCACCGGTCAAAGAACTTTTATATTTCTGCATCTGTGCCGATGCTTCCGCCAGATCCTGCGCTGCTCTTTCGTATGCGGTAGAGTCAAACGCCTTTGCTCCGCTCTCCATCTGTTTCATGGTGTACTTTGCCTGATTCATGCCATCAATCAGATCTTGCATATCAGCGTCGAACTTTTCCGCACCAGAACCAAGCGACATTTTTTCACGAATCCCGGAAAAAGCCGTTTTTAACTGTTCCGCTATGGCTTTTAAACCTTGCATTTTTCCGCCGAGATTTTTGACTTTCTGCGCTGCCTCTTCCTCTGTCTGTGCAACTTCTGAAAAGGATTGTTTTATATTATTTGCTGCATATGTTGCAACGCTTTCAACTTTTTCAATATCCTCAGATGTTCCCAGACTGGATTTTATAACGCTCTCGTCTGTTGTTCCGTATTTTTGCAGATTCTCCGACCAGTTCGGTTTTTCCCAAAAATTAAGCGGCTTTTGTGCGTTTACTTTATCCATAGCCGCGTATAACTGTTCTAACGTGCTTTTTGCTTCTGCAATGTCATAAACTAAATTTCTGTATTGTTTAGAATTTTCATTTATTCCTGATACAGTTTTTAATTTATTTTCTTTTTTTGTCAATGCATCAAGCCGAGCCTCCACCTGTGCAATTTGTTTTCTTAATTCTTCGGGATTTCCTGACACTTTGATATTAGAAAACGCCGTCTGCAGTTTCTTCTGGAAATCCTCGAAGCTTTCCATTTCCTGTTTTAATTTCTTTGTATTTATGCCATTCAGAGCCGTTTTTAAGGCTCTCAGGCTCTCTATTGTCTTATCTATCCCCTTATCTGCTTTTTCTGTTGTTGCCTCGATTTCAAGGGTAATAGCATCTACTTTTTCAGCCACGACTAACACCGTCCTTTCATTTTCCGGCATTAAAAAAGAGCCGGGATTTTCTCTCGGCTCTGCGCGGCTCTAATTGATTAGATGATTATTTCTTAGATCCTACGATAACGGCAACACATAAAAAAGCCGTAACGCATACAATTGTTGTACAAATAACAGCGATCATTTTTCTTTGCTCCTTTCCTCATAACCTATTTTGTAGGCTTTTCTTATTGAATCAACAAGCCAGTCCTGAAACTCTCCTGGCGTGTTGTATCCGTCCACAACAATTTTTTCAATTTCTGCCAATCTGTTATTTTGTGTCTTTGCATCAGAATAACCGACATTATAAGCAACGGTTATAATGTCCGTAACCGCTCCGACATCCTCCAATTTTTTCACAGTAGGCAATGTGCAACCGTACATTTTCCCATATACGGCGATTTTATGCTTTACTTTTCCCATCCCTACACCTCTACAATCTCGCTAGGGCTGCAATTAAGGCACACAGCTATTTTATTTATGGTTTTTATTGTTGGCTCCCTCTGTCCTCTTAAAATAGCCGTTATTGTGCAATTACGAACGCCGCACCCTTTGGCAAGCTGTTCTTGTGTCAAATCTTTTGCACACATCAGATCAATAATCTTTGCTTTGTTTGCTTTCATCGTGATACCTCCATAAACAGAAAAAAGCCGGATGATTTACACCCGGCTCATGGCTCTACTTGTCGTTATTTGATTATATTTTATAGGATTTTTTTAGATTTAACAATATTTTATCGGTAACACCGATTTTTTACCTTGAAAAAATAGGCTAACCTGTGGTATATTGAAGATAGAAAAAGGGAAAGCCAGAGAAGCGGCTACCCTCAACAGTGATTTACCTAATTACTTAGGCCGTCAACTATTCGCAGTAGTTGGCGGCTATTTTCGTTTATCCTTGAAAATCTTATAGCAAAGACCAACAAGGGCAACAATGAATATACAAAACTGAATCAAATCAGAATATGTAACCATTGGCAACGCCCTCCTTTCTTTCGTCTGGAGGGTTAGCCCCTCCGATAAAGAGGGTAAGCCGCCCGGCTCTCTGGTTTCCCATGTATTTATATTATCATCTTACTGTAAGGCTTTCAATCAAATTCTGACCGGATCGCCTTTTTTATTTTTGGAAAATTTACGGGGGTGAGTTGGCGGCGGCTCGCCCGGAAATACACCCCCCCACCCAGGGCCTCCGCTCCGTTCGCCCGGTTCTTTCTGTGCGGCTGCCATCTACAGCCGGGACGCACACCAGAATCACACAAAATCATGCTTTATTTTATATTTTGTCACAAGATTGTCACAAAAAGCATATAAAAAAGCCTCGGAGTGCTGATTTTACTAGCATTCCAAGGCTTTACATATCAAGTATTTTTTCTTGACACCTTGTAATTTATTTTTAAATCATGGTTCTTACGATCTTTGGCTTATATCCGGCCTTTTCCAGCGCCTTGATAATCTGCTTCTTGTGATCGGTACCAAAACACTCCAATGTAATCCGAAGTTCAACTGCGGCATTCCGGTTCGTGGAAACAAACTGATTGTGTTCGAGTTTGATGACATTTCCCTGCTCTTTTGCCAGTGTCTCGGAAACTTTCGCCAGTTCTCCCGGCTTATCCGGAAGCAATACCGAAACGGTAAAGATACGGTCACGGAAAATCAGTCCCTGCTGTACCACAGAGGACATCGTAATCACATCCATGTTTCCACCGCTTAAGATGGATACCACACGCTTGTCCTTGACATTTAAATGCTTTAATGCAGCTACTGTAAGAAGTCCGGAATTTTCTACAATCATCTTGTGGTTTTCCACCATATCCAGAAAGCTTACGATCAGTTCATCATCCGTTACCGTGATAATGTCATCCAGATTTTTCTGGATATATGGGAAAATTTTGCTTCCCGGTGTCTTTACGGCAGTACCGTCGGCGATTGTATTTACTGTCGGAAGCGTTGTCACTTTTCCGGCTGCAAATGAAGCCTGCATACAGTTTGCACCAGCCGGCTCCACACCGATCACCTTAATCTTTGGATTGAGCAGCTTTGCAAGTGTGGATACGCCTGTTGCCAGTCCGCCTCCCCCAATCGGAACAAGAATATACTCTACCAGCGGAAGTTCCTTAAAGATCTCCATTGCAATGGTTCCCTGACCGGTTGCCACTGCCAGATCATCGAACGGATGAATAAAGGTATATCCATTTTTTTCTGCCAGCTCCAGTGCATGTGCACATGCCTCATCATATACATCTCCGTACAACACAACTTCCGCACCGTAACTCTTGGTACGATTCACCTTGATCAGAGGCGTGGTGGTTGGCATTACAATTACCGCCTTACAGCCGTAGCACTTTGCGGCATATGCCACTCCCTGCGCATGGTTTCCGGCAGATGCTGTAATCAGTCCTCTCTGACGTTCTTCCTCTGAGAGCGTGCTGATTTTATAATAAGCACCTCTTACTTTGTATGCACCGGTAAACTGCATATTCTCCGGCTTTAAATATACTTTATTGCCTGTCTGGTCACTTAAGTAATCACTGTATACAAGTTTTGTCTCCAGAGTAACCTCTTTTACTTTTTCACTTGCTTCTTCAAATTTATCTAGCGTCAGCATCTTCATCGTTGTCCTCCTTATTTTTTACGTCAAACAATGCATTCACAAATTCATCCGGGTCAAATTTCTGGAGGTCATCAATGGTCTCTCCCACGCCGATATATTTGACCGGCACTCCAAGTTCCGCCTGAATTGCCACCGCAATTCCTCCCTTGGCTGTTCCATCCATCTTTGTCAGCACAATTCCGGAAATCTTTGCCACATCGGAAAATTCCTTTGCCTGAACCAGCGCATTCTGTCCGGTTGTCGCATCCAGCACAACCAGCGTCTCCCGATACGCCTGTGGATACTCTTTTTCGAGAATCTTGTTAATTTTTCCAAGCTCATTCATCAGATTTTTCTTGTTGTGCAGACGTCCTGCCGTATCGACCAGAAGCACATCTGCATTTCTGGCCTTTGCTGCAGCCGTTGCATCATAAACCACAGATCCCGGATCTGCGCCTTCCGTTCCGCCAATCATGTCAACTCCCGAACGGTCCGCCCACTCTTTGAGCTGATCTCCTGCTGCTGCACGGAAAGTATCCGCACCGGCAATCACAACCTTTTTTCCCTGCTCTTTCAGTTTACCTGCAAGTTTTCCGACGGTTGTGGTCTTTCCCACACCATTGACTCCGATCACAAGGACAACGGATGTCTCTTCTTCAAAGCGGTATGCCGTCTCACCGACCTGCATCTGCTGTTTGATGCTGTCGATCAGAAGCTGTTTGCATTCTGCAGGCTCTTTCACATGGTTTGCCTTTACTTTTTCACGCAGATCATCCAGAATCGACTCGGTAGCCTTAACACCCAGATCACCCATAATCAGAATTTCTTCCAGTTCCTCGTAAAACTCATCATCAATTTTAGAAAAACCGTGAAATACCGAATCAATTCCGGATACAATATTATTTCTTGTCTTGGTCAATCCTTCGACAAGCCGGCTGAAAAAACCTTTCTTTTCTCCCATATCAGTTTCCTTTCTTATCGCTTCTTTCTTTTTACATAATCAATCAGTTCAAATCATGTTCAATCAGATCTACCGACACAAGTGTCGATACACCTTTTTCCTGCATGGTAATTCCATACAACCGGTCCGCTGCTGTCATTGTACCACGTCTGTGCGTAATTACAATAAACTGTGTGTTTTTTGTCAGCTTATTTAAGTAACTTGCAAACCTTGAGACGTTGGAATCATCAAGCGCTGCTTCGATCTCATCCAGAAGACAAAACGGCGAAGGTTTCAGCGCCTGAATCGCAAACAACAGTGCAATTGCTGTCAGCGCTTTCTCACCACCGGACATCTGCATCATATTCTGCAGTTTCTTTCCCGGCGGCTGCGCAATGATGCGGATGCCACATTCGAGAATATCCTCATCCTCCACCAGTTCCAAAGCTCCATGTCCGCCGCCGAACAGGTGCTTGAATGATGCATTGAATTCTTTCTGGATTTCCGCAAACTTTTCCATAAACTGTTTTCTCATGCCACTGTCGAGATCTTCTATGATGCCGAGCAGCGTCTGCTCTGCCTCAACCAGATCATCATGCTGCCCTTTCAGGAACGTATAACGTTCCGAAACTTCTTTGTATTCTTCAATGGCATTGACGTTGACTGTTCCCAGCTTCCGGATCTCATCCTTTACTGCTGCGATCAGTTTCTTTAAAGCAAGCGGATCTTCGTATTCACTGTTTCTTAATTCTGCTGCCGCATGCGGTGTCAGTTCATATTCTTCCCACAGATAATTTGTCTGTTGTTCTGCAGATTCATTCAGCTTTTCCCGCTGGTTGTTCAGACGGAACACTTCTTTATCCAATCCGTTACACCGCTCGGAAATTTCCTCCTGTTTCCGGAAAAATCCCCGGTATTCCGCAGACATCTGTTCTTTTTGTTCTACGCTTTCACGAAGTTTCTGTTCCAGTTCCCCGTGGGAATCCGAAGAAGCAAGGATCGTCTTTTGGATTTCTGCAATATCGTGCTGTTTCTTCTCCACATCTTCTTTGAAATTTTTCGCATTCTCCAGAAGCCCGGTCTTTTCCGTCTCAAATTTTTCCAGATCTCCATTGATACGTTCCACGTTTGTCTGGGCAAATTCTACTTTCTGCCGGATATTCGCTTCCTCAAGCTGAATTCCGGAAAGTTCCGATTCCGCTTTATTTTCCAGTTCTTTCTGTTCTTCAAGCATCTTCTGAAACGCTTCATTCGCATGCTGGATTTCCGTTTCCCGTTGTCTGGAATGTTCCAGTTCCTCCTTAATGCCTGTCTGATCTGCACGGATTTCTTCCACCTGCCGATCCATCTGCTGCCGTTCCTTCATGAGACTTGAAAATACTTCTTCACTCTCATTTTTCTGCTGCATTGCACGATCCACATTGATCTTTGCAGTATTCTGACGAATAAATTCTTTCTGCAGGGTTTCTTTCACCTGTTCCAGCTCTTCCGCATTCAGCTCAATGGCCGTAAGAAGATCCTCCCTGCGGTTTTTTATCTGCGCAATCTCCTGAAGCAGACGATTCGTTTTCGTTTCCAGTTCCTCCACTTCGCGGCGTCTTGCCAGCAGATTGGATGAATTTTTAAATGCTCCACCCGTCATGGAACCACCGGGGCTTAAATATTCTCCCTCGAGAGTTACAATATGTAAACTGTAATGATTCTTCTTTGCAAGTGCAATCGCATGATCAATCGAATCTGCCACAAGCACACGCCCCAGCAGATACGCCGCCACTTCCTCATACTTTTGCTCACACTTTACCAGCTGACTGGCAATTCCAATGACTCCGGGCTCCTTCAGTGCCGCTTCATTCTTCGGATTTTTTCTTGCGCTTACACTGGTCAGCGGAAGAAATGTTGCACGTCCGAAACGGTTCTGCTTCAGAAATGCAATCATTTTCTTTGCCGTTGCTTCATCTTCCGTCACAATATTCTGAATGTTTCCACCCAGAGCGGTCTCAATCGCAATCTCATATTTCTTATCCACCTGAATCAGATCTGACACAACCCCGAGTAATCCCGGATTATGTTCTTTCTGTTCCATCACTTTGCGGATACTGTTTCCGTATCCGTCATAGCGCTCCGCAATATTTTTAAGCGACTCCAGACGAGACTGCTGCCTGTGAAATTCGTTTTGCTTTTCTTCCAGTGCACGGTCATTTTCTTTTGCCTTAGTTCTCCATTCTTTTTCCTTTGCACTTAATTCTTTTTCCTGCTCCGAAAGTTTTCGGATATGCGCACTGACCTCTTCGAGATCTTTTTTGCAGTCTGCAAGAACCGAATCCAGATCCGTTTCCTGCGTTTTTCTGTCCAGCAGACGCTTTCCAAGCTCTGCTTTTCGTATATTGATCTGCTCCACCATGGTATCGGAACGCTGCTGTTTGGCCTGAATATCTGCTCTGCGGTTTAACAGCGCAAACAATTCTTTCTGCCCCTGTTCCATTCCCTCATTACAGGATGCAATCTGTTTCTGTATCTCTGCCAGTGTCTGTGCTGCTTCTTCCTGTCGTTTCCGTACCTGTGCAAGCTGTTCATCACCGGAATGTTTTTCTTTCTCGTAGGAAGCTTTTGCCTCCTCCTTTTCCTTCTGTTCCCGCGCAATGGCATCCAGACGGCTCTGCAGATGTTCATCTGTCATCTCTGCCGTATGGATCTGCTCTGCCAGTATCTGGATCTGGCTTTCGAGTTTTTCCTTCATCACAGACGTATTGCTGATATTTTCCCGGATTGCATTGATCTTTTCGTCCATTTCCGTGATGCTTTCGCCCAAACGGTCATATTCCTGGCGGATCTTTTCCCTTGCATCCGTGCTTTCTTTCAGCTGTTCATCTGCAATTTTGAATTTTTCCTCTACTTCACGCTGCTCGGATGCGATTCTCTCTGTTTCCATGAGAAACATGTTGACATCATAATCTTTCAACTCATTCTTCTTTTTTAAATAGGTTTTTGCCTTTTCCGACTGCAGCTGTAACGGTTCCACCTGGCGTTCCAGTTCCGACAAAATATCGTTTACACGGACCAGATTGTCTCTCTCATTCTCTAACTTTTTTTGTGCAGTCGCTTTTCGTTTTTTGAATTTTACTATTCCTGCCGCCTCATCAAAAAGTTCGCGCCGTTCTTCCGGTTTGCCGCTTAAGATCCGGTCAATCTGTCCCTGTCCAATGATCGAATATCCTTCTTTTCCGATACCTGTATCATAAAACAATTCTGAAACTTCTTTCAGTCGGCACGGACTGCCATTGATCAGATATTCACTCTCTCCGGAACGATACAGACGTCTGGCAACGGTGACTTCCTCATAGTCGATTGCCAGTTTATGGTCGGAATTATCCAGTGTAATCGCTACATACGCATAGCTGAGCGGTTTCCGGTTCTCCGTACCCGCAAAAATAACATCCTGCATGGAAGACCCACGCAGCTGCTTGACCGACTGCTCTCCAAGTACCCAGCGCACCGCATCCGCAACGTTACTTTTTCCACTTCCGTTCGGTCCTACAATGCCCGTGATTCCCTGGTGGAATTCAAATACAATTTTGTTTGCAAATGATTTAAATCCCTGCACCTCAATACTTTTTAAATACATGTACTATCCCCTTTGCTGGTTTTTAAGCATCAGAAGTGCCTGATAAGCAGCCTCCTGTTCCGCTGCTTTTTTGGTATGTCCGGTTCCGCTGCCAATGACACGCTCTCCAATACATGCACGAACCGTAAAACTCTTATTATGATCCGGACCGGACTCATCAGTCAGCACATAAGTAAGCTGTTCATGTTCTCCCTGCACAACCTCCTGCAGGATAGTCTTGCTATCATAAAAGAGCTGTTTGTGTTCAATATCTGTCAGAATATATTTATGAATAAACTCTTTTGCATTAGCAAAACCACCATCCAAATAAATTGCCCCGATCACAGCTTCAAGCGCATCAGACAAAATAGATTTGCGGTCTCTTCCTCCGGTCTGGTCCTCTCCTTTTCCGAGTAAAAGATACTCTCCTAAAGCAATATCCTTGGTACAGAGTGCCAGTGTCGGTTCACAGACAATGCTTGCACGCAGTTTTGTCAGTTCTCCTTCCGGCTTGTCCGGATACTCTTTGTACAAAAATTCACTGGAGATAATCTCAAGCACAGCATCGCCCAAAAACTCCAGTCTCTCATTGTCCGAATGTTTCTTTAAGTGCTTCTCATTGGCAAATGAACTATGCGTCAGTGCCTGACGAAGCAGTTTTTCATCATGAAAGTGATATCCGATCACTTCCTGAAATTTTTTAATATCTGTCACTTCTTTCCCCTTTCTGAAACAAAGGAGTCCGCCACCGGACTCCTTTCGTATCTGTGTTTAGTTTTCGTTCATTGCAGCTTTGATCTGTTCTACCGCATCTCCTACCGTAACAATCTTTTCTGCCTGCTCGTTTGGAATCTCAATATCAAATTCTTCCTCAAGTCCCATAATGATCTGGAATACATCCAGGGAATCCGCTCCCAGATCATCAATGAATGTGGTATCCATCGTAATCTCATTTTCGTCCACGTTTAATACGTCCACAATAATCTTCTTTAATTTTTCGAATTCCATAATACTTCATTTCCTTTCTTATTCTTCTTCATTATTTTTGGAATCTACAATTCTTTCTTTTATAATTTCGTTAATATTCTCTTCACGGAATGTCACACACTGGTAAATGGAATTGGTAATTTCCTTTGCCTTGGAACTTCCATGGGTCTTTACCACAAGACCATTCAATCCCAGAAGCGGTGCTCCGCCATACTGGCTCGCATCAAATGCTTTCAGTGTCTTCTTCAGTGACGGCAATGCCAGTGCCGCACCGATCTTGCTCTTTAAATTGCTCATCAGTCCCGCCTTGATCACACCGATCAATGTTGAACTGAGACCTTCATATAATTTTAAAATGACATTTCCGACAAATGCCTCGCACACAATGACATCTGCTCCACCGTGTGGAATCTCTCTTGCCTCAATACTTCCGACAAAATTGATATCCTCACATTCTTTCAACAATGGAAATGTTTCTTTTACCAGAGCATTTCCCTTTTCCTCTTCCGCACCAATATTTACAATCGCCACTCTCGGATTCTTAATCCCCACAACGTTTTCCATATAAACGGAACCCATCTTTGCAAACTGTAATAAATGTTCCGGCCGTGCGTCCACATTTGCGCCACAGTCGATCAACAGTGAAATTCCGGTCTCTGTCGGAATGATCGGTGCCAGCGGTGGGCGTTTGATTCCACGGATGCGTCCAACAATCGTCTGTCCGCCAACCAGAACCGCTCCGGAACTTCCTGCGGAAACAAATGCATCCGCTTCTCTTTGTTTTACCATATTCATACCTACAACGAGGGATGACTGTTTTTTCTTTCGAATTGCCTGAACGGGTGGCTCTGCCATCTCAATTACTTCAGGCGCATCCACAACCTCAATACGCTCCTGCGGATATGGATACTTCTGCAATTCTTCCCTTACCACATCTTCCTGTCCAACCAGAAAAACTTTGATATCTTCACGGGAAGAGACCGCATCAACTGCTCCCTTGACAATTTCTGCCGGTGCATTATCACCGCCCATTGCATCAAGAGCTACTTTCGTGATTGTCTGCATGGTCTGTTCCTCCTTATGCATCTACTAGAAAATATACTATATATCATTCCATAAATCAACGATAAATTGGCTCTTTCAGACAAAAAAAAATCAAGAGTCAGCAAAACCGCCAACTCTTGATTTTTAAAGACCTATCCTTATTAGTCCTGCGCGATAATCTCTTTTTTGTTATAAGATCCGCAGTTCTTGCATACACGGTGTGGCATCATTAATTCGCCGCACTTGCTGCACTTTACTAAGGTCGGAGCAGACATTTTCCAGTTTGCTCTTCTCTTATCTCTTCTTCCCTTAGAAGATTTATTCTTTGGACAAATTGACATTTGTTTACACCTCCTTAAACCTGTTAAATATATCTTGGATTGCTGCCATTCTTGGATCAAGCTCTGTTCTCTGGCAACTGCAGGCTCCCTTATTCAAGTTCATCCCGCAGACTTTACAAATTCCTTTGCAATCGTCCTTGCACAGAACTCTCATTGGCCAGTTCACCAAAATCTCGGCGTAGACAAGTTTATCTACATCCAGTTCAAACCCA
>ULMU01007204.1_pt1 | contig 14333 bp, 10 predicted proteins | sample 1951741 | NCBI WGS metagenome assembly ULMU01 (sample SAMEA4835559, study PRJEB28245) | human gut metagenome | biome: gut microbiome; material: fecal sample | place: Denmark | collected 2008
AAAGCAGGCAACCGCACAAATTCAACCTCAGGGCCAGGTCGAATACCCATCTGTGCCGTCGGAATATCTGCGTCCGCAGAAAACTGAGGAAAGCAAACAAAAGGCAGAAGCAGCTGTCGAGCAATTAGCTCAGAACGTTAAGAAAAAGGATGAAAAATCGTCCAAGCAAAAGCAAACAGAATCGGAAGCTCGACGTTCGACTTCCGCTTCTGTTGGTCAAGTATCAATCAATGCCGAAGCTCAAATTGCATTGCGCCCGGGAGAAAACGTCTTTATCCCGATTTCTCGTGAACATCCCAATCGTCTGCTCACGCCATTTAAGAACCCGCAGGTCATTTCCACCTCCCTTCGTGGTGGCAAAAAAGGCGAATGCGGAGAAGTGTGCGTGCGTGATGACGTGATTTACATCACGACCGATTCGCCGTCAGCCGTCACGGCATTCATTACCGAAAAAGGTCACGAGGACATTGCATTCTCTGTCACGATGGTTCCGCAGGCTATTCCGCCGCGCGAAGTTCGTTTTACGCTCCCGACCGATGTGATGGAACGTCTGAGCACTCGTTCCTTTTCCGGCACAAGTGCAAAAAAAGCACAGGCTTGGGAAACCTCTCAGCCCTACGTTGACACCATTCGCTCGGCTTTGCGAGGTGTTGCTTTGGGCGAGGTACCCTCCGGCTACAACATGCGCAAAATCCCCGTGACCGACGCTATTCCTACCTGCAAGCATCCCGGACTTGACTTCAAGTGGGAGGGAGGCCAGCTCCTTGAAGGCTACAACCTCAACATCTACGTTGGAGTCATCAAAAACGTCACCGACGGCCCCATTGAATTCCGAAACCAAAACTGCGGCGGGTGGAGAACGGCAGCTGTCACCAGCTGGCCGCTCACCGTGCTGAAGGCCGGACAGCAAACCGAGGTCTATGTTGTCGTCAAGCGCCAGGACGAAACACCGACAGAGCTTGTTCGCAAACCTCTGATTCCCCGCGAATACAACTAAGAGGTCTGCAACATGGCACTGAATTTAAGCAATTCTTTTGCTCGACTTTCTCCGCGCACCAAGCAGATAGCGGTCATTACCGCGGCAATTCTGGCTCTTGGCTCGGCGCTTTACATCTCCGTCGGTTCCACCGATTCCGGTCCGGAAACGCGCTGGAACAAGGCTACCGACAAGCAAGTAAGCGTCATTACGGATCAGAACAACAAGAACATGGGGCTTGAGGCAATGGCCGGTCGCATCAAGTATCTCGATCGCTCCAACAGCATCTTGCAGAAGCAAATTGAGAGACTTGAACGCGAACGCGCTGCTGAAAAAACGACGGCCACACAGGAACGTCTGTGGATGGAAAAGTTCGAAGCCCTTTCTACCGAACTGGACAAGCTCAGAGCCCAACAACAGGATACGTCGAAGCTCATCCTGCAAAAGGGTAAAAGCTCTGAAGAGTCTGGGGACATCACTATTGACGATCCTTTCCAGTTGCGCGACCAAAAGCGCCGTGAGTTGTTGGGAGACGAACTTGAAGCCGAAATCAGCGGCGGCAAGAAAGGCAAAGCTAGCTCCAGAACATCCAGGGCAGGCACGCTCACCATTGCTGTCGTTGGTGAAGACAACGAGGAAGTCGAAGAGGAAGCCCCTGCCTCCTCGGATTCAGACATGGCTTCTGAACGGGCGGCTTACATCCCGGCAGGCTCGATTCTCACCGGCACTTTGATTACCGGTGCGGACTTCCCCACGGGAAAAGGGAGCTTTGACAACCCTACTCCGTCTCTGATTCGTATTTCGAAGCATGCCATTTTGCCCAACCGCTACACGAGTGATGTGCGCGAATGCTTCTTGCTGGTCGGAGGTCGAGGCGAGCTTTCGAGTGAACGCGCCAAGTTGCGCGGCGAAATGCTCTCTTGCATCCGTACCGACGGCTCGGTCATCCAGACCAAGCTGAACTCATATGTCGCCGGTGAAGACGGCAAGGAAGGCATCAAAGGCCGATTGGTATCCAAACAAGGTCAGCTCATCGCCAGAACCATGGTTGCCGGTTTCTTAAGCGGCATGTCCGAAGCCTTTGACTACACCCCCGTTTCGGTACTTTCGACTACGACCACCGGCACGGTGCAATACCAAGAGAACTTCTCTTCGGAAGCTGCCAAATCGGGTTTTGCCGAAGGGTTGAAGAACTCTCTGGATCGAGTTGCCGATTTCTACATGGATTTGGCTGACGAGATGGTTCCAGTCGTTGAAATCAACGCGGGACGCCAGGTGGACATCATCGTGATTTCGGGCACCACGCTCAATGTCACAGCAAAAAACCAGGTTGATCTCAACTCGATCAACAAGACTGCTTCACAAGGACGATAAGAATGAAAAACCGTTTGGTTGCTGCCTCCCTATTGGCCGCTTTCGGTGCAACAACCCTCTCGGGCTGCTCGGCTCTGGCAGTCGGCGAAGAAGAGTTTGCATGTACCGGGATGCCCGGCAGCGTGTACTGCCACTCAGCTCGTGATGTCTATGAAAAAACCAATGACGGTGTGGTGCCAAGCCCGGTTGGAAAAGCCACAGGCTCCTACAACGAGGACTGTGAAGACTGTGTGCGGGCTGAAGACGTCAATCCTGAACTTGCAGTCGAGGAAGATGAAAACACTCGCCTTGCTGCGGGAGTTTCAAAGGCAAAGAACAGCGAAACCATTGAAGTTATCGACCTCAAAACCGGCGAGCACAAAACCGTGCAGCGGAAATCGCTTGAGGTTCACGACGACGAAATCATCAACAACTATGTCGCTCCGCGTCTGCCGAGCGAACCGGTTCCGGTAAGGACGCCGGCACAGATCATGCGCATCTGGGTCGCGCCCTTTGTAGACACAAACGGAGATTTGGTTGCCCCGGGTTTTGTCTACACGGAAATTGAGCCTCGTCGCTGGATCTATCCCAGCGACGAGACCTGGGGCAACCACAGGATGTTTGCGCCTCTACAGGCGTCAGACACCTATTCCTACGCCAGCCGAACTAACTCGTCCAGCAAAGGCTTCAATAGCTTGGAGCGGTTTAAGCGTGACGTGCAGTCCAACGCTGGCAATTAACTTTTCAATCACATCCAAACGAATGGAGATTTAAACATGAACTTGAAGAACATCCGCAATTGGGCCGTTGCCGCTGGTCTCGTCGCCGCTTGTGGTGCCGTTTACGCCGGTGTCGGCGGCACGACCCCGGGTGGCACTGAATTCGAAGACATCTGGACGCTGATCCAGGGTTGGTCTCAGGGTGTACTGGGCCGCATCCTGGCTCTCGGCGCACTGATCGTTGGCATTGCCTTCGGTCTGATTCGTCAGTCCGTGGTCGCTGCTGTGGTAGGCATTTCGATGGCAATCATTTTCCAGTACGGCCCGGATGTCATCGAAGGCGTTGTGACTGCCACGGCTACCGATGCTTCACCGGCACAAGTTCTGATGCTTGATAACGGTGTAGCCCAGGTTGCGGATCTCTCCAAGCCTACCGCTTAACCTAAAGCGCTCGGACTTCCCTTTGGAATCGCCTTTCGCTGATTTCAAACGACGAAGTCCGTTTTGACATGGAGTCGGGTCCGGAAATAAAGGTTGAAAAAGATAGGCATAGGCCCCGTCCGACTCCATGTCAAAACCCATCACTCCTCTACTTAAACCCGCCGTAAACCGGCCCTGGCCACTTCTGGTCTTGTAATTCAAAAAGAAACACTCATGAAATTCAAACACATCGCCGCACTCATCAGCACTCTCTCTGTTGTCTCTGTCTCCACGGCAGGACTCGAAACTTTCCAACAAAAAATCAATCAGATCGCCAAAGAGAATGGTGTTGCTGCCCCGGATGTGAAAAAGGAACTTTCGGGTACCGCCAACTCGAATGCTGAACAACCGAAACAGAAACAGGCTTCACCGGATGTTTCTCCTATCGATCGCGTTGTTGCAATTGATGCTGATGTCATTCGTGCCATTCAAGCCAAAGACGGAAAAGTCATGTACCTCGTCGATAACGGTCGCTTTGCCTTTGTCGGCAAGATGATTGATGTCTGGAATCGCAAGGAACTGAGCACGCTTGACGATATCTCCAGCGCCATTAATCACATTGATCTTGCCCGCTTGGGTTTCAAAATCGAAAACGTCAACCACATCTCGGTCGGCAAAGGCAACAACCACGTCACAGTCTTTGTCGATCCTCAGTGCGGTTGGTGCCACAAGCTGATCGGCGAGTTGAACGCTAACCCGGATTTGCTTGAAAAATACGTTTTCGACTTCGTTGTCGTTCCTGTATTGGGCGAACGCTCGACTCAGATGGCTAAAAAGCTTTTCTGCGCCAAGACTGACGACCAGAACGTCAAGTACAAGGCCTTTGTTGCCGGTGCAACGGGCATCGACAGTCTGGAACAAAACGACAAATGCGACCTGAAGGATTTTGAAGGCACTCTCATCACCGCTCAAGCTATTGGTGTTCGCGGCGTGCCGATGCTTATTGCACCTGATGGGCGTTTTCACCGTGGCAAGCCTCAGGTGTTGCGTGACTTCCTGGAGCCCAAGACTGAAACTTCGAAAACCGAAGTGGCCAAGAAGTAATTCGGAGGCACCTTCAGATGGATGTTTTCAAGCTCAAACGTTTCACCGACGAGGGGCTTTTGTCTGACACGATCCGTGCTGAGCAATTGATTGCACCTGTTGCAGTCGATGATCAGCACAAGATCTTCCTGTGTGACGATAAGACGCTGGGCTTCTGCTTTGATTGCCTGCCGCTGACCGGCGGCGGCGAGAAAGAACATTCAAAGCTTGACCAGCTCTTCAGTCAGAACTATCCGGCCAACATGACGATGAGCTTTCTGCTCTTTCGCTCTCCGGATCTTGAAGAACAGCTCCTGCAGGCTGAGCGCATGCGTTTCGGTTTTAAGCACCCGCTGCTCAAGCCGGTCTTCAATGAACGCATGTCCTTTTTGCGTGACTACAGCGACAGAGACATTGTCGGTACCGCACTCAATGGCGCCGTCATCAACATCGGTCGCATCGTAGACACAAAGCTTGTGGTGAGCGTCAAGCTCCCCTTTTCCGGCGAACATCCGTCGGAAGACGAAATGGAAGCCGCACTAGATTGGGCTACGAAAATCAGCTCTTCGTTGAAAACGATTGGGCTAGCCCCCTTGATGATGGACGCCAATCGGTACGTGCGTTTTCTCAACGTGTTTCTGAATTGGAGTCCCAAGGCAAGTTGGAGAAAGGGTTACCTGCCGATGTGGGACCCTGACAAGCCTATTCCTCCTCAGTGCTTCGACCCTGACACCAGCCTCATGATCGCCAAACCGGACTACTTCCAGTTGGGCGAAGACACGTTCGTGAAGGTCTTGAGCGCCAAAAAGATGCCTGAGGTGACGTACTTCGGCAACGCCATTGATTACGTCGGTGATCTTCAGGGCTCGAACAAAGGCATCCACCAGAACTATGCCGTCTGCTGCAACGTCATCTTCCCCGATGCCTCCAAGCTCAAGTCTTCTTTAGAGAAGAAGCGTACTTGGGCTAACAACCAGGCATTCGGCCCCATGCTGAAGTTCGATCCGGTACTGGGGGATATCAAGCGTTCCTTCGACACGATTTACGACTCAATCAGCAATGGCTCTCGGCCCCTGAAAGTGAGTTTCCACGTCATTGCTTTTGGAAAATCGGAAAAGGAAATCACCTCAACCGCTTCAGCTATCGAGTCGTTCTGGTCCGACCAGCACTTTACGCTCAAGGAAGATCGCTTCGTCATGCTGCCGATTTTCCGAAATTGCCTGCCGCTGTGCTGTGACCGTTTCGCCATCAATGAACTGTGGCGCTACAAGACTATGACTTCCAACGAAGCTCCCGTAGTCCTGCCGCTCTTTGGCGAAAGCAAAGGCACAGGCACGCATCACGTCCAGCTTGTGAGCCGCAACGGGCAGATCATGAGCCTCTCGTTGCACGACTCTTCTACAAACCAGAATGCCGTGATTGCCGCCGAATCGGGTTCGGGCAAAAGCTTCCTCTTAAACGAAATCGTTCTTTCGTACATGTCCGAGGGCGCTCGCGTTTGGATCATCGACGCCGGCAAGTCCTACAAAAAGCTGTGTGAGTCGTTAAACGGCGACTTTGTGGAGTTTTCCGAACGCAGCAACATCTCGCTCAACCCCTTCGAAACAATCGTCAACTGGAACGAAGAAGAAGACGCCATCGTCAATCTCGTGGCCACTATGGCTTCCATGGAAGGCCATTTGAATGATTATCAGCTTGCGGCCTTGAAAGGCCACATGCACGACTTGTGGTTCAAATGCCAGTCAGTCGAGCAAGCCAAAGTACAGCCTCAGCTCGATGAAATCGATCGCATCTTCGAAGCCCGAGTTCGTGATGTGATGTCGCAAACGGAAAATCGATCAAATCTCGACACGCTGGTTCAGGAACTCGAGCGAGAGCGGGACCTTCGGAAAATGGAGGTCATGCCGCCCTCAACCATGACGATTGACATGATCGCTGAGCGCTGCCTGCAAGATCCAGACCCGCGCGTGCGTGACGTCGGCGTGCAGCTTGGTTCCTTTACGTCGAACTCCAGCTATGGCCGTTTCTTCTCCGGGCACAACAATGCAAACTTCAAAAACGACCTGACCGTTCTGGAGCTCGATGAGCTCCAAGGGCGCAAACACCTGCGCCAGGTTGTGTTGTTGCAGCTGATTTCGCAAATTCAGCGAGAAATCTTTCTCGGCGAGCGAAATCGCAAGAAGATCGTCATCATCGACGAAGCCTGGGACTTGCTTAAAGAAGGCGAAGTCTCGGTCTTTATGGAGCACGCCTACCGTAAGTTCCGCAAATACGGCGGCTCGGCAATCATTGCCACGCAATCTGTGCAGGACCTATACGGCAACTCCGTCGGCAAGGCCATCAGCTCAAACTCGGCCAACATGTTCCTTCTGGGCCAAAAAGCCACCACGTTGGAGCAGGTCCGCAAAGACAACCAACTCGTGATGGATGACTGGGCATTCAACATGCTTAAGTCTGTGCATACCGAAGCCGGCGTTTTTTCGGAAATCTTCGTCAATGTCGGCACTTTGCAGTGCATTGGTCGGCTCATCGTGAGCGACTTCCAAAAGCTTCTCTACTCCACCACAGCCAAAGACATCAATGCCATCAAGCACTACCAAGAGCAAGGCTTGAACGTCCAGGATGCCATCCGTGCTGTACTGCGTGATAGAAGTCTGGCGTCCTGATTATTAACCCTCCAACAATAAGGAAACAACCAATGAATCCTTCCGATCTCCAGCATCTTCGCAAAACAAATCTCAACCGATTCATTGCCAACTGTCTGAATAAAAACCAAGTGTTGGGCTTCGTTGATGCTCGCTCTGAGGGTACTCAACTCAGAGAACTCTTTGATGTTTTCTATCAGCAGGGCCACGACATCACGGATGACGATGCCCGTAAGATCGAAACGATCCTAAATTTGCCCCGAATGTTCCTTGACTCAAAGGATGATGCTATTCAAGGCATTCTTGACCAGAAACACTTGGGGATCTTTAGCTCCAATTACAGCCAAGAACACAGAAAGTTGCTTGGCTGGAAACACCTCGATGAAACGCCTCTTTCTCTAGTCTCGTCAGACATCTATTGCCACATTATTGACGACGCCGGCTTCCCTGACGTCGTACCGTTCCATAGCATTGTTGTGGTAACCCCTGTTTCCAATTTCACCGGCGACGGCCTCTACGTGCACTGGCGCAACCAAGATGAAGGTCTTTCGCTACGACGCTTGGTACGAAGCGACTCGAGCCCGGAGACGATCTTCTCATACCACAGCTGTAACGCCAAACCTGAGACGTTGACTCTCTCCTTGACCAGCCATGACTTCGAGTATTACGGCAAGGTGCTCGAAGTCTTGCCGCGTAACGGTAAGTTCTAAGCTGTTTGCCAAAGCTTGGTTAACGAGTTAATCCGCTGAATTGAGTCGCAAATCGCCGCTTCTCCTCCTCCCTCGGAGAATTTGTAAGAAGCGGCGTTTTCTTTTGCTGTCCGTTCTACTTTTTACGTCTCAATCGCAAATGGGCATTTGGCTAAACACTTTCCCCTTCTGGCGGGAGAAACTCAGTAAGTCTGAGCCAATTCTCTTCATGCACTAACTTATCATTGCAAAGATCTCGGATCAAACGGGCTACATTCCAATACTTGGCGTAGCTATTAAGCCCATTCCTATTACAGAAAAACGGTCCCACAACCAGTAACGTCGGATTCTTACCTTCACCGTTGTCAATCCAACGATGATAGTAGTCCTGTTTGAGGATAAGCTCATGGTTAAATGGCTCGTTTTCAGTGCCTGCATCCATCCATAAGTCTTTGAACTCGTTGAGAGCAACCAGCCCCCCACAATAAATTGCTGCTGGGGTGTACAGCTTCCGAAGAGCAGTAAAAAGCGGCTTTCTTAGGCGCGCACACACCGAAAAGAACTCTCTGTAGGACGGAATTCCCGTCCACTCAGCAAGCGAATCAGGTACATCGAATTCTGGTGTTTTCAGAATTTTTTTGGACCACTCCTTTTCTGACTTACTCCGGCTGAGCATTGGGATCGGCGACACATTAAGTGAATAGCCGAATCTGTGCTCTCCAAAATAATGGTATTTGCGACCTGCCGGTCTTGCACGTGTCATTCGTCTGTAGTCAGACGTATTTTCAATGAGTGCCGTCAAAATTCCGTATTGAGAGCGATAAAAGGCGCTACCTCCTCGTGTCCCGGTCTTGCTGTTGCCAAACTTACCGATGATATTATTGTCAGGCTGTTCTGGAGTCAGATAACAATACGCATCATCGTATGTTTTTAATTCCTCAACATTGATTGGCGACTCCTCCTCGGCGAGATTGTCAGCCTGTTCAAGTGCACAAAACCAAACAGGACTTCTGGGGTCACCACCGTTCAATCCATCGTAAGACTGTATACAGTCACGCAAGTAAACAAGCGATCCTGTAGGGTGGACAAGTTTTTGCGCGTAGTCCATTTTCAAATCACTCCTTTCTTAAAAGATCACCCTCGAAGAGGTGCCCCCTAGGAAGAGTTAAATTCAGAATAACGCCTGCATAAATGAGTTTCACTACTCGAATAATGCTTGTTCTGAATTTTTCTATGCCTTTGTCAAACTTTGCGCTTCTGTTCAACATCTCGGCTCACGTTGCATGTTTCTAGCAACTCTGCCACATTGATTGGGGAAAGAGCTTGCAGTTGAAAATCGTGACAAGCGTCAGATTTACTATTTGAGTTCCAGCACTAATCAAGTCTCCGCACGTCTTAAACGACTCTATGGGCTACAGTATTGTTTAACCCATCCCTCGAGGATTTTCATTTGAGCGTCGTAGGCGCTGCGTTCGAAATGGAATTCGAGTCCGCCATACGTGTATGGTCGGTGTTCATGCTCAAAGCCATACCAAACGACCTCGTCTTCGTTCTCGCGCACTTTGGCTCGAACGCCCCAGCAACCTTCGTCTCCACAGTCCGAACAACAGCAAAGAGAGACACCGTATGAAGCAGCTGATTCGCTTTTGAGGTCTTTGGCCAACCACAATCCGACATGCCCGTACATGTCAGAAGGTTGGGTAGGTCTAGTAGCACCGTCTTCCTTATCTTCCAACTCAACGAAAATCGTATTGAGTTCTTTGTTGTTGACGTAGATTCTTACAGCGTGCAGACCAGGAAAGTACTCTTCGACGGCCCACTTTTCTTTTGCTTCATAAGGATCGATAAGCTCGAATCGGAGCGTGTCGTAGTGTTTTTCCATGACGTGCCTTAGACAAACTGATAATTTTGACTTTGTATTTACCCTCTGTGGATAGGACTCCAAGGAGGTCTCTGTTGATGTAAGGGAGTGAATCTTCGCTGCGGTTTATTTGTTGAGTTACGAGACAAACAGGAAAACGAAAGGCAATACCGAATGAGCTACTAGACGAATCGCCGTAAGGTAATACGCAACTCGGGTAGACCATAAGATGCAACACAGAATCGGAACCACTCGCAGCGAAGAGGATGTGTGGCATTTTCTGTTTATCGGGCATTGTGTGTTAGTTATAAGAAGATAAATCTCCTCCGAGGTCTCAATTTGACGGGCGATTTAATCCTCTGCGTCGTATCTGGTAGTTCCCTGATGATATCCAAGTCGTCCTCGAACGTTGATTCTCGTATCTCGCTCCCTTTCACCAATACAGCAAATGCTTGACCAAACGTAACCGCCACATGGGTAGCTAATCGGCAAACAAGTTCACGAATGAGCCTCGTGGTCTACATTAATCGACCTCGCGTCAATCATTGACGCACTCGATCTTACGATAAGAACATGAACTCCTACAGATGAGTGCCTTATGTCTGATTTATATTTTTAAACAACGGAAAAAGATGTCTTTCCCAATTGGACCAATGCTCCGGAGGTCGGGCTTCGCCGCATCATGGCGTTGATTGCGTTGGCTCCGAAGATGGGGCTTACAGGAAATAAGCAACCGATTGTGCGAGACAAGAACGGTCAAGTCATTGACGGGCTTGTGCTGGATTCGCCGGATTCAAAGGATCTTGTTGAGCGGCTGGAGAAATACGATTTTTCCAAAGATTGGAAATTCCATATCACGATTGGAAAGAACCAATGCACCATTTCCACAGATCAGGTTTCCCGATCCGAAAGTTGGTTGGGAGCGATGCCGCGCAATGAAGAAAATGACGCGGCAATTCAGGACATCAGAAACGAGAAGAACAGAGAGATACTGAAGGAGTACGGCGAATTCAGAACGGACTACACGGTACTCATTGGACTCAAGTTCAACGACAAAGCCGTCAACAATTTTCTTGGCGTGTTTCTGGATCTTCTGACTTCAGACGATACAAACATTCAGATGATCGTAGCCGATGAGTACTTCGATCTTGAGCTGATGAGGGAAGTGGAGCAAGCGGTGAAACGTCGAACCAAAACGGAAGGAAGGCATCAAGATCCTTAGTTAGATCGAAAGTAGTATGGCACAAGGATCATGAGTTCGGCGATTCATTCCGAATTCGTGTTGGGCTAAAATTCGAGAAAGAAAACGAAAGCCTAGCAAAGGGAAAGCCCGTAAGGGCGAGAGACCAGTCAGGGATTAAGCCACCCTAGCAGGCCGTAGGATGCCACACTGAATCGGAGCCACTCGCAGCGAAGAGGATGTGTGGCATTTTCTGTTTATCGGGCAATGTGTGTGGTTTATGCGAAACTAAGCTCTCCCCCGCGAACTCAATCAAACAGCAGATTTAATCTTCTTCAACGCAATCAGGTAAGTCTTTAACGATGTCCTGATACTCCTCAAACGTCGATTTACTGTCAAGCGTCCTTTCAATTGACCCCAGGTAAAGACCGTTTCTGTGTCATTGCACTTTCGTAGCTTTGGATGCCTGCGCAAGCCTTTGACAAGACCGTTTTCTCCTCGACGACGTAGGACTCGTATGCGAACGCTGAGAGGTTTTCTATGTGATCTTGTACGCCCGCCACTTGGAACGCAAGATTTTGTTTTTTGCCCGAATTCCTCCTCCACATGAATAAAGAGGATTCCTTCGGGCGCTATGTTGTTGAGCTTTCGACTGAAAATCGAACCTCAGGGCTGAAGCTTCGGCGACACCTGTCTGCAGTGAGTGCAAGCAGGCAAATTGAATCGCGGCGAGCTACAAAACGAAAATAGTTTCATCACCGCAGATGTTACGCACCTTCAAACGAAGCGGCTTGCGCGTACAGCAGATCGTACCGTCCCAGAATTGCCCAGTCGGCTTGCCATCAACCACGGCATAGCCCGCTTTGTCGATGAAGACCTCGGAAGAGCTGTGCCAAGGGGCCTCTTTCTCGGCGGAGTCGATGTCCAAGCTTAGCCATTCAATCAGCTCAAGTCCCGTTTCACTGAGATTGATTTCTTTGAAAGCCTTCTTGCGGCCCTTGCCCTGCTGCTGAAGAATCTGAAGACGCCCCTTTTCGTTGATTTCATCGATCTTCTTTGATACTCGATCACTGAAGAAGCTATCCACAGAAACCCTCCAATTAGAGAACAAATCTTTCTGTTGTTCTTTAACGGATACAACGACAGTATCTTCAACGACTACTTCATCAAGAACGGACTTCAAATCTCGGAGCTCAATCTGAATGAGAGTGTTATTTTGCTCTCGAATAAAGCGACGAATCGATTCAATGTCATCGATGTCAATGTAATAAACAATGACTTTCTTGGTATCCTCAGGCAAGTCCGGCAATGCTTCATTAATGATGCGATTCATCAGGACGCAATCCAGGATTCGTGTCGTTCCATCCATCAAATTTGGCAGGTAGACCGGAATTTTGCCAAGCTTTGAATCGTTGAAATAGCCTTCCCAGAACTTATCGACTTTGTCCTCGTTACATAATCCAAGAATCAACGACTTGAGCTTGTCCATAGTCTGGACCGGATTTCGATATAAAGAGACGCCATCCTGAATTTCTCTGACTTCAAATTGAGCGGAAGCTGTTTTTAAGCGATCGCGTGCGGTTTGAATGCTGTTCACGCCAATATCAACGTGAATAAAACGACGGCCAAGCTTGTTCGCAACCGCTGCAGTTACGCCGCTTCCTCCAAAGAAGTCTGCTACCAACATGCCTTCATTCGATGAGGATTTTATGATGCGCTCTAAAAGTGCTTCTGGTTTTTGAGTTGCGTAATTCACATATTCCAAAGCTTGGCCTTGAACGGCCGCGATATCAGTCCAGATATCTTGTAAAGGCACACCATTACTCTCATCAAGATACCCCTTTTGTCTTGGAACAGTACCAGGCTTTGATTGATAAATTCTGCCTTCTTTAAGCAGTTTATCTAGATTATCTTTGGTGTATCTCCAATATCTCTGAACCCCCATAAATTCAAAATAAGGATTTCCTTTTGAAGCACCACCAGGTGCAGTTATGGGCAAAGATTGCCATCTTCTTCCATCAGGGTCTTGATATCTAAAAATATCGTCTACATATTCCTTAGAGTACTGCGTGTAGCCTGGATTAAAAACAATATCTTCTTGACTTCCTTTTGAATAGAGCAGAATGTAATCTGATACTCTTCCAAAATTTAACGCACCTTGTTTTGCATCGCCATGAGCAAAATTACGTTTCCATGTTATCTGATTTATAAACTTATCCTCGCCAAAAATCTCATCCATCAAGATTTTTACATAGTGACCGATATGCCAATCCAAATGCACATAAATTGACGCAATATCGCTCATCACTGATTTGATGGCACACAGATTCTCGTACATCCAGTTGAGGTAGCGCTCCTTATCCCAGATGTCGCCGTACATCTTTTCTTCGAAAGATTTCAGTTCATCGATATCGAGCTCAGCCTCTGCAATTTTGATGGCATCTGCAACCTTCGGATTCCTGCGAAGATAGACCGTTTTAGCGTAGTCGGCGCCACTAGCAAACGGCGGGTCTATATAGACGAGGTCAACCTTTATCCCTTTATCCTTCAGGTAAGCGCAGGCAGAAAGGCATTCGCCTCGAAGAACGAGGTTGCCGTCGGTGTTCTGTCCTACCTTTTCAATGCATTTGGTTTCATAGAGCGGCATGCCGCGTGCAAGACGTTCTTCCACACGATCAGCATCGCGATATCGCAGAAGCCGCTTTGTACGTACAAAATTGTCCAGTAACGCCTGGCCGTTCACGGGATCGGGGTAGTAGGGAATGAACTTCACAGCCATTTTCAGTCTTCGCCAAAGAAGGATTTCACGGATTCCAGCGTTTTTCTCTGTCGCTGAACTTCATCTTCTGAGTCTTCCAGATAAAGGAAACCGAAACGGTTGCTTGAGAATTGCTTATTGTTTTCGGCGGGGAAGAAGTGTTCCATAAATGTTCGCCTGTCGTTGAATCGTTCTTTCAAGAATGATCCTTTTGTTTCTACAATCAAAATCTTTTCAACGCTTCCGTTAGTCTTTTGCTTGATCACCACAAAGTCAGGCACATACTCGCCGAGATTTTTCCAGCGGTCGTTTTCCTGCTTGAAGCAGCGAATCCTGAAGCCCGTGATCGCGTCATCACCGTTGAAATAAACCTTGAGATGCGGAAAGTCGTTCAAAACAGCAAGGGCAATCCGGAACCAGTCCTTTTCCAAAGCGCTGTCGAAACGATAGGGCGCATAGTGATACGTCTGACTGCGTTCCGGGTGAGGATCCGTCATGTTCTTAGCTGCTTGCAGTAGCATGGACGCACGCATGGCTTCAGCTTGTTCAGCAGAGATGACTCCAGCTTCCTGCGACTGCCGGATCATCGCATCGAGGCTCTCATCGATGACCGGCTTCTGTCGGTTCTCATCCCAACGACGAATCTCTT
>ULMU01013400.1_pt1 | contig 13913 bp, 10 predicted proteins | sample 1951741 | NCBI WGS metagenome assembly ULMU01 (sample SAMEA4835559, study PRJEB28245) | human gut metagenome | biome: gut microbiome; material: fecal sample | place: Denmark | collected 2008
TGATTCAGATATTTCAAAGACAATTAGAGAATGTTTTGGAAGAACCTGATGCCATATATGAAAACAGAGGGTGTTTCAGACAATAGTATTTTCAGTTATGTACTAGTATGACTCTTACGAGGGAACCACCGGCACGACATTCCAGATTACATCACGTTCGATCGGAGAGGTAACTGTAGAAAAAATTGGTAAAAGTGCTGTATTTTTCGGGGGGGGGGTACAACATTTTATGTGAAAAATAGAATAATAAAATTGTTCCCGAAATTTATTGACTTTGAGAAAAAAATTTGATATATCAGAATCGAACAAAAGAGAAAGGAAATAGCAAACTATGCCGACAAAGAAAAATATGATGAAAAAGAACTTGGAAAATTTGCATCTGAAGGAAAGGATAAACTATGGCTACAGAAAAGTCATTATTATGATGTTAGTCTCAGGTCTGTTTTCTATTGTGGTTATAGGTATGCTATTTGCCAATACGATGCATTATGTACAAAATGTTACTGTTGCAGACCGGGCGGTGAAAATCTGCAGGATAAATGTTAACTCATCAGCGAGAAATATCAGGGAAATGGCATTAAATAATGATACATCCTCTTATGACGGTTATGAGCAGACGGTAGAAAGACTGCTTGCAGAAGTTAATACCCAACTGAAAAATTTAAAGAACTCCGGAGTTATTCCGGATGCGGATTGTGAAGAATACGCATCTGCCCTTACAGACTGGGGAAACATTGGTTATTCCATCATGAAAGAAATCAAAAGCGGTGACAAGGATAAGGCAGTTGATTCAATTCTGAATGATTGTACCCCGGCATTAAATAAAGCCGTAAAAATTGCAACAAGATTAGATGAAATGACCGATGAGGTAAGCAGCCAGGCAGTCAGAATTACGGTTATTTCTGCAGTGGCAGGAATTGTGTGTATTATTATTTGTCTGGTTTTGGCATGGAAACTGGCAATAAAAACAGGCAAAAAAGTACTTGAGTCAATTTTAGTACCATTACGTGAAGTGGAAGCCGTTGCACAGGAATTAACAGATGGAAACCTGCACAGCACGCTGGACTACCATTCAGATGATGAGATTGGAATACTGGCACACAATATGCGCAAATCCATCCGCATTCTGGGAAGCTATGTAGATGATATTGGACGTTCAATGAAGATGTTTGCAGAAGGAAATTTTGATGTGCAGCCGGAAGTAGAGTGGAAAGGGGATTTCGTTGGAATTCTAAACTCCTTTATGTTGTTTGAAGAAAGCATGGCAGAGACAATAAAGGGAATCCAACATGTTTCAGATGAAGTTTCGGGTGCCGCAGATCAGGTAGCATCAAGTTCCAATGACCTTGCGGATGGAGCAACAAATCAGGCAGCAGTTGTAGAAGAACTGACCGCAACAGTCGCAGGTGTTTCTGAACAGGTAGGAAAAAATTCACAATCCGCAAAAGAAATCAGTGGAAGAGTAGACGAACTTGGAAATGCCATTCTGGAAAGCAATGGTAAAATGAGGGATATGGTTGATTCCATGAATGAGATCAACGGGGCATCAAAAGAGATTGACAAGATCATTGCAACAATCAATGAAATTGCGTCCCAGACGAATCTGCTTGCATTGAATGCTTCCATTGAGGCTGCAAGAGCAGGGGAGGCAGGAAAGGGATTTGCAGTGGTAGCGAATCAGGTAAATGTGCTGGCAGACCAGAGTGCCCAGGCAGCAAAGGAATCCGCAACATTGATTGAAACCTCTGTGAAAGCCGTGGAAAAAGGTATGGTGATTGCAGGGCAGACGGCATCACAATTGCAGGAGGTCGCTGAGAATTCCCAGATCATTACAAAAGAAGTCACAAATATTGCAGAAACGTTAGAGACACAGACAACAGAAATCCAACAGATTAATGATGGAATTGAACAGATCAATGATGTCGTACAGACGAATTCGGCAACATCTGAAGAATGTGCAGCAGCCAGTCAGGAGATGAGCAGTGAAGCGGAAAATCTGCGTGAAATGATCCAGAAATTTAAAGTTGCAGAAAATAAAAATTAAAAACGGTGCAAAAAATTATTGATGTTGAATTTACATATAAAGTTGTCGCAGGTAGGAACTATAATTTGACTTGTGACATATATAAATGCGGGAAAAGGATGCAATGAGGAAATGTGCGTTATTGGTTTTAAACTGATAATGCACATTTTAAATTATATGAACAGTAATATCATCGCAAAAAAGCATAAAAGTAGAAAAAGTTAAAAATATCGTGGATATAGTGCTAGAATTGTTGAAAAAAGTAAGTTAAAATACAGGAAAACAACAAGTGTAAAGGGGAAATTTTATGGAATATTCAGCAATTTTTCATGATATGGATAAAAGGTTTAGCTATGCAGTTGATAAGGATTTATTTGTGATACGCGTGCAGGTAAAAAAGGATGATATGAAGGAGGTAATCCTTCACTATGAGGACAAGTATATACCTATGGAGCGTAAGGATACCAGAAAGACAGTTCCGATGAAGAAGGTTGCTGTCTCACAGTTTCATGATTATTATGAAGCACAGATAAAGATGCATTTGATCTGCCTGCGTTACTTTTTCGAATTTACGGACACGCAGGGAGAAAAGGTATATTATGGAAATTATGAGTTTGATAAGGAATGCATTACAAACAGGGACAGAATGTTTGACTGTCCGCAGAACCTCCGGGAGGAAGAGATGTTTGAGGTGCCGGAGTGGGCAGCAAACAAGGTCGTGTATCAGATTTTCCCATCCCGTTTTGCAGCAACGGAGCCGGTAGACAAAGAACTGTGGTATAAAGCACCGATTACGCCTATGGATGATCTGCATGGAAATCTCAGGGGAATCATCGAACATATGGATGATATTCAGAATCTGGGAATCGATGTGCTGTATATGACACCTATCTTTCAATCAAATTCGTGCCATAAGTATGATACCACGGATTACTACCAGATAGACCCGTCCTTTGGAACAACAGAGGATCTCAAAGAGCTGGTACAAAAAGCGCATGAGCGTGGTATGAAGGTAGTCCTGGATGCGGTATACAATCATACGGGAAGAGAATTTTTTGCGTTTGCGGATATTCTGGAAAATGGTGAAAAATCCAAATACCGGGACTGGTATTTTATTGATGGATTCCCGCTTAAAAGCGAATGGGGAGAGATCCCAAACTTCAAATGTTTTGGTTATTATGGCGGAATGCCAAAGTTAAACCTGAAAAATCCTGAAGTTGAAAAATACATTACGGATGTTGCATGCTACTGGATTAAGGAATGCGATATTGACGGATGGAGACTGGATGTAGGAGACGAAATCAGCCATTTCTTCTGGAAGAATTTCAGAAAGGCAGTAAAGGCTGTGAAGAAAGATATGCTGATCATTGGGGAAATCTGGCATTATGCAGGAGATTTCCTTGAGGGGGATGAATGGGATACAGTCATGAATTATCCATTTTACCTGAACCTGATCGATCTGCTTGCAGACGAAAAGATTACGGTCAGCCAGTTCGTACAAAATCTTGGATATTTGAAGGGACGCTTACACAAAAACTGCTATCCCCTTATGTGGAATCTGATCGACAGCCATGATACCGCAAGATTTTTACATCTGTGTAACGACAATAAGAAAAAGCAGCATCTGGCAGCCGCTTTTCAGTTGTTATTGCCGGGAATGCCGATGATTTATTATGGAGATGAGTATGCGATGCCGGGAGCAAACGATCCGGACTGCAGACGGGGCATGTACTGGGATGAAGAATACCAGGACAAAGAGATGTATGAATGGTACAAGCGGCTGATTCAGGTCCGGAAAAGCCATGCATGTATTGTAGAAGGCGAACTGGCTGGGAGCGTCACAGAAGATGAGGAAGGGACAATTGTCCTGATCAGAAAAAATGGCGAGGAGACCATTGCCATGATTTTTAACTGCAGCAGCAGTGCAAAAAAATTTAATGAGTACACGCAGAAGTACAATCTGCTTACCGAAAACACCTTTGATGGAAATGTAGAGGGGTTTGATGCTGCGGTAATCGTGCTTTAAGAAGCCTTACGGCAGATGGTTTCCCGGGAGTTTGTCTGTGGGAAGAAGAGGGAAAGCACCAGTATTTCTGGTAATGTAAAGTACGGAGGATGATATGACGAATGTAAAAAAGAAGGATGGAAAACGGTTTGGGGCAATCATACTTAGCCTGATATTATTGCTTTCCCTGGTGTTTCCGTATCCTGTGATGGCAGACCAGACAGCGGCAGACCAGACAACGGCAGCTTCCGTTTATGCCATTCACAAGACAGGTGATGATAAGGAAAATTTTGTGATTGTTATCATGGGTGAGGGCTATACCCGGGAACAACAGGAACAATTTTTGAAGGATGCAACGGCAAAAGCACAGGGGCTGCTAAAGTGGTCCCCTTATAAAGAGTATTCCGACAGGATCAATATTTATGCAGTACAGACGGTATCCAGTGAAACTGGTGTGGGCGTGATGTATGGGGAGTCGAACCCGGACACATATTTTCATGTGCAGGCATTCGGAAAATCCTGCTATTTTGCAAAGGACGGGGAAGATAAAGCCAGGGCACTGAGGGCAGAGCTGGAGAGCAGATATCTGGATACCGGTGCAGCCGTTGGAACCATCCATATCATTTGTAATACGACTGCGAATATTGGTTCTTCTTCCAATGCACTCTTTTCTTTTTCGGCAAATTCGGGTGAGAATGAGCAGGGGGATGTCATGACCCATGAAATTTCCCACAGCATCGGAAGATTAGGCGATGAATATGATAAAAAGATGCAGGGAGAAAATATTTCCGATACCTCGGACCCGGATAAAATTAAATGGCATAAGATGCTGGGATTCCGTGGAATCGGAATAACGGCAGCAGGAACAGAAACGGTATTTGCACCGAGCCGCGTCTGCATGATGAGGGATCTTGGGAATCCGTTCTGTGAAGTGTGTAAGATGGAACTGGCGCGGAGATTAAATAACCGTGATTATGTCAGCAGGCAGGCATCTGTTTATGTGTGCGATCCTGAAATTACAATTCCGCATAGCAGGACAGGAACACTTGACAGGGATAGTGACCAATACCGGATCGACGAGAAAAATATCACAAAAGCAAATGGACAGGACCTGGAATTCCGTACAATCGTACAAAATATAGTGGATGCCAAACAGCATTTGAAGATTACTTTCCGCATTATTGGAGCAGACCATACAGTCAAATATGAAAAAGAAGAAACATATACCGTTCCGCCACACAGTAACTGGTATGATCCGGATGCTGCCAGAGAGTCCCTTTCTGTCACACTTCCTGCGGTAACTGGTCTGGTTTCCGGGGACAGACTGGAAGGAAAGATCATAGATGAGGACACTGGGAAAATTCTGGCTGACAATCAGACGGCAGGGCAGGCGTGGAGTACCGTAACGATTCGTTATATGCTGCAAAACGAAGACGGAACCGAAACAACAGTGCCTGATACGGCACCCACGACAGTATATGTACCAAAGAATTCTGCGTATACGTTAAGAAGTCCGGATTTATATGGATATACATGTGTAGGAAACAGTGCAAATCAGGGAGAAATAAACATCACAGAGGATCGCCAGGAGATCACTTATTATTACCGGAAAAACAGTGAGATGCCGGAAATACAAACCGTACCTGTCCGCGTAACTTATGATGGAAAACCCCATACATTTGATATCAAACAGGAAGATGGTGTACAAATCAGTTACAGTTTGACAGAAAACGGATCGTATACACAAACGGAGATGCCGTTTTACACAGAAGCAGGCCAGTATAAGATTTATTTTAAAGCGGAAAAGGCATCTTTTATTCCAATATACGGGGAGGCTGTCCTGGAAATCGAAAAGGCTTCCACCAGCATGCAGCTGACTGCAAAAAACGATACGGTCAAAGGTGCGGGGACAGTAGAATTACAGCTTTGCAGACTGGGGATTCCGGAAGATGCCGGGATAAAAGTAACCTGTGATGTTTCCGGGATCACATTAGAAGAAAAGGGAACGGATCACTGGATGGCAACGCTTCCGAATGAAACGAAAACATATACGTTCACCGCATGTTATAATGGGAATGGCAACTATAAAGGAAGTAAGGCAGATTGTCAGGTCCGTGTAACGGCAGATCATTCCCAGACCGGGGGCGGTTCTGGTGGAAGTTCCGGAGGCAGTTCAAGTGGAGGTTCCGGCGGAATATCCGGAGGCGGTTCAAGTGGAGGTTCTGGCGGAAGTTCTGGTGGAAGTTCCGGAGGCAGCTCCGGTGGAGGTTCCGGAGAAAATGCCGGTGGAAGCACGGACGGATCATCTGGCAATGTTTCACCGGATTCCAGCACATTACCGGCACCGGATCATGCAAAAGAAGAACCGGGGAATGTGACACCGCCACCCGCAGCAGATACGTCCGTTTCTGTTAAGGATATTAATGTCAAAGCAAAATCTGCAGTTAAAAATAATACGGTCAAAGTGAAGAATATTGCAGCAGTTTTGAAAAAAGAAATTACAAAGGCAGAAAAAGAACAGGGTGGCAGGATAAAAGACCTGTCTGTTGAAATAACTTTTGATACGGCAAAAGCCGGAAACTGGAAGAATCTGCATCTTGAAATGGACGGGCAGGCGGTAAATTTACTTGTCAAAAAGAATGTAAAAGAATTGAAGGTCAATGGTGGCAATGTAAATCTTACCTTTGATTCGAAGGCATTAAAAGAATTAAAGAAAGAGATGAATACAGCTGTGGTTATCAAAATGAAACAGGCTGACAAGAAAAATCTTTCTGCTAAGGCAGGGAAAATTATTGGAAAACGTCCGGTTTATGATTTTTCCGTCACAGGAATAAAGAAAAAGCAGTCGTCTATCCTGAAAAAGGGACGGATCAGGGTCGCTGTTTCCTATAATGCTTCGAAAAAGGAAAAAGACAAAAAGATTTTTGCATATAAAATTGATAAATACGGTGCAGCAGTTAAGATACCGGGATCTTATTATGATTCCGATACAAAGACCGTTAACTTTGTAAGCCGTGGGTTTTTCACAGTTGCAGTAGGCTGTGAAAAATGATGAAACATAAAAAATCATCGTTCACGTTAAAAAAACTGTAGTTCATGTCGAAAAAGACAAAAACCGGTTTTCATTTGGTATAATGATAGAGCTCATTTTAGTAAAAATGAGTTCATACTGTGAATGATGGAGGGGATAACAATCATCGTTTTAGAAGAAATATTAATGGCAAACGGATTGACCGTGTTAATGATGTGGTTCCTTTTGTTTTGCAGACGAAAGAACAGAGAGAGCCTTCATGTGGGGGATAAAATATATGATGGAATAGCAATCGTAAATTTAGTGGGGGCATTGTCTGAAACCATTGCTTTTCTCGTAGATGGAAAACAGTTTACTGGCAGCCGGCAGATTAATTATATCTCTAACAGCATATGCTTTATAGGGACAGTCAGTATGGGTATGCTTTGGTGTATGTACGTGGAATTGCGTATCTATCGAAATTATAAAAGAATGGTTCAAAAAGCAGGAGTGGAGATATTTCCCTGGCTGGTAGAAGTAATTATGGTTTTATGTAATCTGTTTGGAACAGGGATTATGTTTAAAATATCCGGGGAGAATGTATATCAGAGAACTGCCGGTGTGCTGGTGGGATATATTTCGCTTGTCATATATTTTGCTTACAGTATCTATCTGGTGTATCATTCCAAAAAACAAGGGGTTAACCTGAATTTTTTCCCGGTGATCTATTTCGTTGGTCCTTGTTTTGCAGGTGTAGTTCTCCAGTTCCTTTTTTATGGAATTACATCATCATGGGTGCTGGTTGCGGTTGCATTGATATTTGTGCAGATGCAGTCATACGCAGAGAGTTTGTATATGGATGAGCTTTCCGGATTATATAATCGGAGATATTTTAATGCGGTGCTTGCGGAAAAGAAAATTGCAAGCCATAAATCCTTATATGGAATCATGATGGATGTAAACGATTTCAAGTGTATTAATGACAATTTAGGTCATAGTATGGGCGATAAGGCTATTTGTACGTTGGGAAATATACTCATCAGATCCATACCGGATGATGGTATGGCAATCCGGTATGCGGGAGATGAGTTTATTGTGCTGCTGTCAGGTGTTGATACGGAGCGTGTCTTAGCGACAATGGAGGAGATTAACCGTAATCTGTCCCGGTTTAATGAATCCGGGATAGAACCGTTTCATTTAAGTGTTTCCATGGGATACACGGAATTTGGGACAGAAGATGATGCAGAAACTTTTTTAATGCATATGGATGAGAAAATGTATGAGGAAAAACGGAAATATCATATGCGAAAGAAATCAGCCGGTTTGGAAAATAAAGTATAGCATTACGTTCCTGCCATTTGTCCGATAACTGGTTGCAATGGCACAAGAAAAGAAAATATTATAATCATCAAACGAGTAGCAGACTGGTGTAAATCCGGTTTTGCTGCTCGTTTTTATATTTATGGTTATAGGCAGGGATGCTCCGGATTTCAAGATAGTAAATAACCGTGTTATGGTTGATGGAGAGGCATTTTTTGTTTTATGAGAAAACCAGTTACCCATATAGATAACTGGTTTTTAAGGGATAATGTTAATGAGTATGTGCGATAGTGGAGTTATCAAGAAGTGTTCGTAAGGCATCCTGAAGGACTTGTGAGCAGTTGATTCCGCGCTTGTCAGCAAGACGGACCATCCAACTTGGAAGAGAAACATTTTTTCGAACGGCGCGAGTATCTGTCTGGGCACGATATTCAATGGTATCTGCGGAAATCAGGGAACAGATTGTGCCGGCATCAACACTTAATTTTTCCTGTGGTGATGGAGGAGCAATCGGTTCGCCTTCATCCTCTGCAACAACAAGCCATGCGCTCATTGCATCGGTAATTTGGTCAATTGCATCAGAAAGACTATTGCCAGTAGTGATGCATCCAGGAAGATCAGGGACTTTTGCGTAGTATCCAGATCCGTCCTCGATAGGTGTAAACAAAGCTGTATAAATATATTTCATAGTAACCCTCCTATTTGGAAGCAGGAAACATATTTAATGCATCCTGCTAATATTGGCTTCCTTGAAGATGTACTTCATGTCGTTTTCATTGAAATCGTGTCGTTTGACAGGTACGGTGCTGTGTGTCTGCGGATTGTAGTAAATGTCGTGATTAGCACCGTGGCGTTTCAATTCATAACCGGAAGCACTGAGTTGTTTAATCGTTTGTTGCCTTGGATTCATTATGTACCTCCTTTAATTATATCATACACAATATTACACAAAAGTCAACTAAAATACACAAAAATACACAAGAAATAAAGTGAATGTGCACTACGGAATTTTCCAAATCAGCCGGAATTGTTTTTACCGGAGGCGGCGGATTGTGCAGAGAGTCATGAAGCAGAGGTTGGGGCGGATTGTGGAGGAGCAGGTCGGACAGTTGAGGATGGTTTGGCAATAATTTTTATTTGATATAATCGAACACATGTTTTATTATATAGGCATATAGGGAGGTAGCAAATGGGAGAAAAGCTAAGCAATGAACTTACGGATAAAGAAAGAGAAATGTATGAGTATATTGTAAAATATATGGAAGAAAATTTAATTTCTCCATCTTTTCAAGAAATCTGTAAAGGAGTAAACACAAAATCAAAGTCATGTGTGGGGAACAATATTTTCAGTTTTGCATACTGATTGTTGCTATTATCAATCTGATCGTAATGATCTTTTCTAACCATAAAAAATAACCGCCCCTACCAAAGACCGGTTATTTTTTAAAACTAACTTTGGCAAACCGCCTACACGGTATTGCTTTTTGTATTTTCATAATACCATTGCGTAATTTTTTTGTCAATGATTTAAAGATCTTTGCTGGATACCATTAAATTGTTTTATTATCTGCGAACAATTTCTAATCGTTCGCGCTGGATAAGTTTTTCATACTGCCTCAATTGAAATACTGTCTACCTGTGCACTTAAATGATTTTAGACACCAGATCCATATCTATTATAGAGTAAGATCAGTATAAGCAAAACGAGTATCACTATATATCTTTTTTTCATTATTATAAATAACTTGAAGCATAGAAATTGGTTTTACTCGAATAAGTTTGAGATGTAATCTTTACAATTCCTACATTTCCAACTCCAACATAAGTATCAAGATTTCCAGAACATTTTAAGGTAATACAGGAGGAAGTACATGTGGTTTTGTTACTTTGTCCAGAAAGTTTATATGTATATATAACAAAGTCAGAATCTACGCTTGCATTAGAAGCACTTGCATTTGTCCAGTGCTTTCCACTATAATATCCAACGGCATCACAACTATATATAATATATAGAGATGAACATTATAATTCCCGCAATTTCATTTCATTTATTTTCTTTTTGCGCGTAATCGTTCTATTTCTTTTTATCCGATTATAAATTGATATAACAGCAGGAATATTTGTAAGTATAAAGATAATGATACAATTATGTATCTTATCCTTTATAGACATCTGATTTTCGGAAACGAAACTATATGAGAGTGTCAATAACCCCTGCTTCTCAACGCGTTCAAAACTTTCTGGTTCAAAATTCAGATACACTATAATTAATACGATTGAAAGAACAAGAAAAATAATTGGTGTTAATGATACGGTAGTTGTTCTTCTTTTTTTATTTAAATATGATTCTAAAAAACGTACACAAATAATGGTTAATGCCATTATTATTACGATGAATAAAATTGTAGAAAATTTCATTTATTCTCCTTTTTGCTCTCTGTATTTTTTTATCAATATTTTTGCTGTGTCAAAATCAAGTTGATCATCTATTACCATTTTTTTAATTAATGAAATATAAGCGTCATTTTCTATTTGATCATTCATTTGCATTTTTTGTATAAGTCGATCAAGTCTCAATCGCACGGTAGGATATGTTATATGATACAATTTTGCAACCTCTTTTAAAGAGCCAGATGACATAACAAAATTTTTTATAAATGTGATATCTTCATCACTTAAATTGTATATCCATTCTTGCGCTTTTCGTCTCATTACCAACCCCTTTCTTTAATATTGTTGATATTATCATTTAATAATGTTAAAGTCAACTGCTAATATTATGTTATTTACATCTTTTTATCTTAATAATCATTCGAAACCTCAAACTTGTAAAGATAAGGTTTTCAGATTCGAGGTTACTCTCAACCCCCTTGCTTTTGTTTATATTTCTTCAATCATCAGTTATAAAAAACAGAAGCATTTTAATCAGTTCACCATATCGGTTTCATTTATATTGGAAGCACAAGGTGTAGAGCAGAGATTGTCCGTGTCGGGTGGGTGGAGCAACTAAGAAATTGTTTGGTATTACAGCGGAAGAACTTTTGAAAAAAGCACGGTAAAATGCTGACTTATCAATTGAAAAATAATTATTTTGTATGGAATATCTGCATGGCCCCATAAGTATGCGGCAAATGCGGAGCCGTGACCTTTCTCGACGGGCAGGAAAAATTCCGGCAGGTTGCGCACGTATTACACAATTGCTTGAGATTGGCGTGTGTTGTTGTATCCAGATGCAGGATCAGCGTTGCTGTCTTAAGCGGCCGGAGCATCTGCCCCTCGGTAAGCTGGATGCCATCCGGGGCAAGCCGCCCATAAATCTGTGGGAGCAGGTCAAGGGAATAGGTATCTCCCAGAAAAGATAATTCTGCAAGATACAGGCGGCTCTGACGTTCTACCACATGTGCAAACTCTTCATAAGCCTTTGACAAAAGCATCAGGCTGATGCAGTCCACAATGTAAGCCTCCTGGATCTGTTCATGGTTCAGATATAATTCCGACAGTTCATCCACTCCGTTTCCAAGCGTCACAAACCCATAGGCATAGTGAGGCAGGGAAACCCCGTCTAAATCCTGATCCAGAGAGTAATACGCATAGGATTCAACCAGGGGAAGAAGTGCCGTATAAATTGCCTGAATATGGGGCAGGTCATCCGGAGGGAAATGGAAACGGCTGCAAAATTCGTTCCAGTCACCGGAGGATAATCCGGGAGTAAGTTTACATTTCATGGGATACATCCTCCTTATCGGAAGCTGCCATAACGGCTGCAATTTCCTGAAAGCGGTTCGTGACCTTATCATAGTTCTTTCGGTGATGGGGAAAGCCACAGTTTATGCAGGATTTGATACCATTTTTTAAATATTCACAGTTTCCACCACAGGATTTCCCGAGTGTATAGAGGGGACAATAACAAAACAGACAGTTAAAGTCCTCCTCCGGAATTCCTTTATGGCATGGAAAATATTCACATTTTTTATTTTGAAAAAACTTATAATATTCGCTCAAAATGGTTTCCTCCAATCAAAGCACAATCATAGCATAATTATATCGGAACAACAAGCGGATCGCAAGAAATGCGAATGACATAAAAATTGCATTTCAGTGGGAAATGATACCTTTTGCCCCTTTTATCATTACATTATTTACATCTTTTTAAGAGCGAAGGTATAGTGGCTCAGGCAATTGAGGGTTTGAAGCAAAAAGTTGAAAATTAAATAAAAAATACTTGACTTAAAGTTAACTTTAAGTGGTATATTATGATAGATAAAATCGGAAGGAGAATTTATTATATGTATATCGAAAAGATTAACGGACCGGAAGATGTGAAGAAATTGAATATAGAAGAGATGACAGCTCTCGCAGAAGAAATGCGTCATGCATTATTAAAGAGGGCAAGTATTCACGGCGGGCATTTTGGCCCGAATTTTGGCATGGTAGAGGCAATCATTGCACTGCATTATGTTTTTGAGTCCCCAAAGGACAAAATGGTATTTGATGTTTCCCATCAGACCTATCCGCACAAGATGCTGACCGGTCGAAAAGATGCCTATTTATATGAAGAACATTACGACGACGTGACGGGATACAGCTGTCCGCAGGAAAGTGAACATGACCATTTTACGGTCGGACATACCTCTACATCCGTCAGTCTGGCATGCGGTCTGGCAAAGGCAAGGGATCTTCGTGGGGAAAGTGCAAATGTGATCGCAATTATCGGAGACGGTTCTTTAAGCGGAGGAGAAGCCTTAGAAGGAATGGATTTTGCAGCAGAATTAGACAGCAACATGATCATTGTAGTAAATGACAATGATATGTCAATTGCAGAAAACCATGGAGGACTTTATTCAAATCTGAAATTACTCCGCGAGACAAACGGACAGGCAGAGTGCAATTTATTTAAAGCCATGGGACTAGATTATGTCTATGTGGATCATGGAAATGACTTAAGGGAGCTGATCGGGGCTTTCAAACAGGTAAAAGACAGTAAGAAACCGGTTGTTGTCCACATTAATACATTAAAGGGAAAAGGTTATAAACCGGCAGAAGAGCATAAGGAAGAATGGCACTGGCATCTTCCGTTTGATATTGAGACTGGAAAATCCCATTTTCCGGAAGTGGAAGATTATTCTTCGGTGACCTGTGAATATCTGATCGAAAAGATGAAACAGGATCCGACAGTTGTTGCAATTACATCCGGAACCCCGACGATTCTCGGATTTACGCAGGAGAAAAGGAAACAGGCCGGCCGGCAGTTTGTAGATGTGGGAATCGCGGAGGAGACAGCGGTAGCACTTGCTTCCGGAATTGCCAAAGGTGGCGGAAAGCCGGTATACGGTGTGTATTCCAGCTTTATCCAGAGGACGTATGACCAGATTTCACAGGATCTGTGTATTGACGGGAATCCGGCAACGATTGTTGTGTATACGGGATCGGTATTTGGCATGACGGATGTTACCCATCTGGGACTGCAGGATATTCCGATGCTTTCCAATATCCCGGGACTGGTTTATCTGGCACCGACAACAAAGGAAGAATATCTGTCAATGCTTGACTGGAGT
>ULMU01011191.1_pt1 | contig 13560 bp, 8 predicted proteins | sample 1951741 | NCBI WGS metagenome assembly ULMU01 (sample SAMEA4835559, study PRJEB28245) | human gut metagenome | biome: gut microbiome; material: fecal sample | place: Denmark | collected 2008
TCCTAAAAACACAACCTTTTTCATGTTCAATATCTCCTTATTAATAAGTGTGGCAAAAGTACAAATAATATGTGACTTTGTACGGATTTTCACTGAAAACCACTACTTTTGTGCAAACATTTTGAAAGCATGAGGGTACTAATCATCAATACTTCCGAACGAATAGGTGGTGCGGCTGTCGCTGCCGGACGACTGATGGAATCGCTTAAGAACAACGGCATCAAGGCGAAAATGTTGGTACGTGACAAACAGACAGACCAAATCAGCGTCGTCGGCCTAAAGCGCAGTTGGCTACACGTATGGAAATTCATGTGGGAACGCATCGTCATCTGGAAAGCCAACCGTTTCAAGAAGAATGATCTCTTCGCCGTAGATATCGCCAATACCGGTACGGACATCACTTCGCTTCCCGAATTTCAGCAGGCAGATGTCATCCATCTGCACTGGATCAACCAAGGGATGCTGTCACTCAACACCATCCGCAAGATTCTGACTTCCGGCAAACCTGTAGTATGGACCATGCACGATATGTGGCCCTGCACCGGCATCTGCCATTATGCACGCGAATGCAGAAACTACGAACAGGAATGCCACCACTGCCCTTACATCTACGGAGGAGGAGGCAAGAAGGACTTATCTACCCGAATCTTCCGGAAGAAGAAAGAAATTTATAGTCAGGCATCCATCACGTTTGTAGGCTGTAGCCGCTGGCTGGCGGAGAAGGCCAAAGTCAGCGGACTGCTCACCGGACAAACGGTTATCAGTATCCCGAACGCCATCAACACGAATCTTTTCAAGCCTCACAATAAGCAGGAAGCCCGCAGAAAATGCAGGCTGCCACAGGAAGGGAAGCTGATTCTTTTCGGTTCTGTCAAGATAACAGACAAGCGAAAGGGAATTGACTATCTGATTGAAGCCTGCAAACTGCTGGCAGAGAAACATCCGGAATGGAAAGACTCATTGGGCGTGGTTGTTTTCGGCAACCAGTCGCAGCAGTTGCAAGACCTGATTCCTTTCCGCGTCTATCCGCTTCCTTATATTAAGAATGAGCATGAGTTGGTGGATATATACAATGCCGTAGACCTCTTCGCTATCCCTTCTCTCGAAGAGAATCTGCCGAATATGGTGATGGAAGCGATGTCCTGCGGTGTGCCCTGCGTCGGTTTCAACACCGGAGGCATACCGGAAATGATCGATCATCTGCACAACGGATACGTAGCTCAGCGCAAGTCTTCCGAAGATCTGGCCAACGGCATCCATTGGGTACTGACGGAACCCGAATATGCGGAACTTTCCGCACAAGCCTGCCGCAAAGCCATAGGCAACTATTCGGAAAGTATCATAGCGAAGAAGTACACGGACGTTTACAACAAAATAACAGGGAAATATGCATAGTGTCCATCCTACTCCCAAGTTCTCGATTATCACGGTGACCTACAATGCCGAGAAAGTACTGGAAGATACCATCCAAAGTGTTATCTCGCAGACTTACCACCACGTAGAATACATCATTGTGGACGGAGCCTCCAAAGACGGTACTCTCTCTATCATCGACAGATACCGCTCACGGATAACTACCGTCGTCAGCGAACCGGACAAAGGATTGTACGATGCCATGAACAAGGCGATCTCCCTTGCCAGCGGCGACTATCTCTGTTTCCTGAATGCGGGCGACTGCTTTCACGAAGACGACACCTTGCAGCAAATGGTGCACAGCATTCATGGGAGTGTTCTCCCCGACGTCATCTACGGGGAAACTGCGATTGTTGACAAAGACAGGCACTTTCTGCATATGCGCCGCCTTTCCACGCCCAAAAAGCTGGACTGGAAGAGTTTCAAACAAGGAATGTTAGTCTGCCATCAGGCTTTCTTTGCCAGACATACGCTGATGGAACCTTATGACTTAAACTACCGGTACTCCGCTGATTTCGACTGGTGCATCCGCATCATGAAAAAGGCGCGTACCCTGCACAATACGCACCTGACAATCATCGACTATCTGGATGAAGGAATGACTACGCAGAACCGGAAGGCTTCTCTTAAAGAACGGTTCCGCATTATGGCAAAACATTATGGATGGATAAGTACCGCAGCACATCACGCTTGGTTTGTACTGCGGTTGATTATCAAGCCGGGACAATAAACAGTGTATTTCAGACTGACTGACCCAGCCAGTCTGAAACTATAAAATATAGAATTATATCTAATTCACCTCATAAAGCATTACCTGATCCAGTATCACTCCCTCATCCAATGCCTTGATGACCAATTGATGTGATTTCCTGCCCAGAACGGGAAGTACGATTTTCCGGATTGCCTGATTACGAAGCACGTTCTCTTTCCATTCCTCGCTGCGCCCCTTCGTTTCGTACGCTATCACTTCAGGCTCGGCACCATCCAGAGAAACCGAGAAACGCAACTTATCGCCATGCACCGGATGATTGGGAAGTAACCGGATATCCACCTCTACCGAGTCCGTTTTCAGATTACCGAAAGAGAAAGTCAGCGCATCGCCTTTTCTTATCTCTGCGGCTTTGCCTTCATATCCCAAACCTTCGCAGACAATAGCGTTGCCCTTCTTTGCCTCCGCCCCATTCCATTGACAGGCTGCTTTACGGTCCGCTGTCATCGGAGCAGTAGCCGCATTTCTTTCCACACGGTTGAATACAGGGAGCTTGCGGGGTTTGAAGTCCATCATGCGATTCCATTTCCCATTCTCCAATGAGTTATAATGTTGAGTCAGTGCAGCAATGCTGTCGTAAGCGGCATCACTCTTTTCCCAGTCTTCCTTATCGTGGCGTGCCAATTGGGCGTATAACAGTTTGCGATTCATTTGTGTCGCAGCCTGTACGGGATATTTCACCAGTTCGAAGTAAGCGCTCTGTCTGTCGGCGGGTACTTTAGAAGCAGCTTTCTCTACTGTTTCCGAAAGTTCGCTGTAAGCATTCAGACGTTCGTTTATCTCTCTTTCGCTCCACGGTAAGTCTTTGACTACCCGATAGACCGGATTCTTTTCTTCCTCCCGTGTATTTCCCATAAATTCGGGTTTGCGGATATGTGCCAAGCGATAATGTTCCTGCATAACGGGGAGGATGGTCTTTGCACAGGAGGTTCCCAGTTCCCGTTCCAGCCAATGTTTCAGATGTGCGGTTACTCCTTCGGAAGATACCTTATCCAGATTCCATGCCATATCCATGAACAGTTCTATCTGATACTCGGCAGGTTTGATGTCTCCGACGTTCAGTATCCACATTTTCTGTATTCCCTGATCGTAAGCCTGCTTCATCTGTTGATAAATGAGCGATGGACTCATGGTGCTCAACCATAAATGATCGTGCGGGCGTCCCCAGTAGGAAACATGATAATAGACTCCGTTGCCGCCTTTACGGGCACGCTCTTCGGCAGTGGGGAAATGACGGATATAGCCGTAGTTATCATCACACCACATCAAGGTCACGTCTTCGGGCACTTGCAGTCCCGCATGATAAATATCGAGCACTTCCTTATAAGGAATAAAGACCTGCGGCACTTGTGTTACGTCTTTATTCACGTACTTTTCGAGCAAGCCGCGCTGGTCAACAAATACCCGGTTCAGGACGGCTTTCTGTTCTTCTACCGTCTTGGCTCCCTGCATCTTTCCATCGTGAACGCCACGCATACCCAGCGTGTAAAGTATCTCTTGTCCGGCAACTTCTTTCACACGATTTTCCCAAAACTGATAAACGGCCGGACTGTTATTCACGTAATCGTATGCTCCTTTTCCACGTATTTTCCATTCTCCGGCAGCATTGCACGCCATTGGTTCGCAGTGGGAAGCTCCCATAAAGATGCCATACTTTTTCGCTGCTTCCCGATTGCCCTTCGTCAGAAAGAAAGGCAAGGTACACTCATGCATAGCAGGCCAGTAGGTATTGGCCCGCAAACGAAGCAGCAACTCAAAAATACGTTCGTTGGTACGCGGCCCGATTTCTCCTTTCACATCCGACGGTTCGTAAGTCTTGTTACTCCAAGGCATCAGTCCCCAATCTTCATCATTAATAAAGATGCCCCGATACTCCACAGAAGGAGACTGCAACTCTCTGAAATTGGAAGAAAGGCGGAACATCTCTTTCTTCTCCGGAGTCACATCCGCCCACCATTCCCAAGGGGAAACACCTAGCAGACGGGATATTTCAAGTATGCCGTAGGCTGTACCATGACTGTCGCTGCCGGCTACTACTAGCTTTCCATCTTCTGAGACGGCGAGCATGAAAGCCTGCTTTTTGTTTTTTAATGCGGAAATATCGATGCCTGCCTGCTCAATCAGCTTGCTCTGTCCGATCGTTCCTACCAGGATGTTCCCGGTGTTTGTGTCTATATGGGCAGTTGCCGACAATACAGTCTGAAGGTCACGGGACAACAAGTCCAGCGAAGTACGCACCACCGGTGCTTCCGAACCGCTGCAAGCTATCGCAACCGGCCGACCGGACTGCAAAACAAAATCTTTTTGTTTACCCTGAACGGACACGATCACTGCTACCCAAGCAAGGAAAGAAAATAAAATTCTATTTCTCATAAATATTACAGTTTTACAATATCAGTAATGGTCACAAAGCAATCGTCGCTGCCATAGATTCTCTTCGTTTTATCAGTCCATGTGGGGCTGATGCCCGTAACTTCAATCACCAGCGTATATTCCCCTTCAGCCAATTGGGGAGTCTTAAAACGCGTTGCATGATCATTCGCCTTACTATAGAAATCGACCAGTGAAGAATATATTTTCTCCCCTTTCTTATCAAGGATATTCATACGCGCATATCCGCTATGACAGTTCGTTTCGCCCATAACAGCCACACAAGAGCCAGTGAAAGGAATGCTCAGCGTACTTCCTTTTACATTGGAAGATATTCTTCCTTCCTCCACTTTCCAGTCAGCTTCTTTACTGAACGTTATCTTCTTTAAATCGACGGTTTTTCCTTTGCGCAGAGGATTTACGGGTTTCAACTTATCAACGTCCCAGGAAGGCCAGTATTCCGGAATAGAAAGCTTTGTTCCATCCACCTGCATAGGCATCCACACATAGGTGGCAGCCGAAGCCTGATGCGGATAAGACCAGCGATCGCCCATAAACATAGGAATCGTATCTTCGCCACACTTTAAAGGAAACACAAAAGTGGTCTGTGAATTATAGGTCAGGCTTCCTTCGGGAGCAAACAAACCTTGTCTGGTCCACGGGCCTTTGACGGAAGGGGCAGTAAAGTAGAAATTATCATTCTTCTCCCAACTGGTCAGATTGGAGAACAAGAAGAAATACGTGCCGTCCTTTTTAAACATTGCCGGAGACTCTCCGTGAGAACCACCTACTCCCGATACCACTTTTTCCTCTGCCGTACGGTAGTCCTTACTCAAACGATAGACAATTCCTCCGTGCAACAGCAGATATCCAGTACCGTCCGCGTCCTGATAAGTCCCCATATCCCAGCGGCGAATAGGCTTACCTTCATACAACAGAGGTCCGTGAAGTTTATATTCACCTGCTATAGTGCTACAGGTAGCATAACCGATATGGGGATCTTTATAGTTCATATCGTCTGCATGCATATACATCACATACTCGCCGGTAGAAGGGCATTTCATGACTTTCACACGCTCGCCTACACGATCAGGGCCAAGAATTCCGCTTGACTGCATCGGCAGTACAACACGTTCGAACTTCCAGTTCACCAAATCATCAGATGAATAACAACTGAAACCCGGAAATGCATTGCTCTTGTCCGACTTATATTCCCCGAAAAGATAATATCTGCCATTCTCTTCCACAATGCAGGCACCGTGGGCATTGACAATCTCTCCCCTGTCGTCAAACCAGGGAATTCCGTTATTTACTATTTTTTCGGTTTTCCGGGCCATGCCCGTTCCATAAGATACCCACAAAAAGGCAAACAATAACATCCAGTATTTCATGATATTCTTCTATAAATTCTTATAAAAAATATAAGGCACAATTAAATTACAAATTTACGATTAACTATCTATATTCCTATAGAGAATAGTACAACAAGCATGGAATATTGTACTATTTTTCTTCAAAACAACATCCCGCAGAACAGCCACACACTTTCCATCTCCGCCGTGCATATCATGCAGCATCTTTCATCATTGAAAAGAATAAGAATATTTAATGCACAAAAATAGGGAGAAGAACGTAATGAGACGGGAGGTAAATCGGGCAGATATAGGGGGTAAATCGGGCAATAAAGTAAAAGATTGTCATGTTACGATAATTCGCAGTCTGCTAAGTCAAATAAAAGAAAACTCTCTACGGGTTCTTCTGACATATAGAAAACTTTTTACCATCAATACTAAAATCGCAGTTGAGTTTATAATAAATAGTTGCATCGTTTATTATAAACGGTCTCCCCATTTATTATAAACTCCAATACACCTTTTAAGCACGTATTTCTTGATTTTATGCAACAAAAAAGGCTGCAAACCGTATAAAAGGTTGCAGCCTCAAGCTTATCACCGGTTCACATAGATGCTGATTTGCATATGATCCCCTTTGTATTTTGTTATAATGTTACACTGTTTTTTCGATTCGGTTAAGATGATTGATAAGGTGCATTTCGTTTCATTTTTTAATGGGTTGTTACTTTATTGCCTGTATGACATCTGCAAATATACAACAAAAAAAGACCTTTGTCAAGTCCTGCGGATATTTGAATAATTAAAAAGCGACAGGCAGTGCAAGTAACTGATACATCAAAGTGCGTGCCATGCGCTCCTGTCCTTTGGTGTCGGGATGCAAACGGTCATAGCCGGCATCATAGAAATAAATAAGCTGTTCTTCAACCATCGGATTCATACCTGTCACTGCATTAAAGTCTATGACAGGTATTCCCCATATATTTCCTGCCTCCTTAATAGCCTGCACATAGGCATCTATATATTCTCCGCAACCATTCTGATAGCTTTCATCCGGCTGGACATTCTTATCGCCGAAGTTAGCCAACGAACGGTGCAAAGGAGTCAGCAGAACGATCTGCTTATCCGGGAAAAGTTTCTTCAGTTGAGTGATTCCTATATTAATACGACCTCTATAAGTGTCTTGAGTCATGACAGGCGTACGCTTTTTCCGCGTCACCATCTTCTTCATTTCACCGTGAGCAGACAGCACTTGCTCTTCTTGTTCCGTAAACCACTCACCGATAGGCACACTACTATTATAATCGTTTGTCCCCATAAAAACCAGGATAGCATCGACTTCTCCGCCATGTTCTTTCTTCAGCTTTTCCGCCTGACGGGGTACATCATCCCACTGCCTTCCACTAATGCCGTAAACAAAAGGAGTGATCCCCAGCCATTCTTTCAGAAAGTCCCAGTACTTCTTTATATTATCACCGTAGCAATTCGGGTCTGTGATGGAATCTCCGATGTATCCTACTTTCTTGCCTTGCCAGGGATGCTGAATACAACCTTGTTTATTTTCAGAAAAGTCTTTTGTTACAGATGCTTGCTCTTGTCCATACGCCAAACAAGAGGAGAGAAACAAAACTGTGCAAATGATCAGAAACCTGTTTTTCATTGTTTTATTCTATTAAAATGAGGTATTCGTATTCAAGTATGGAAATGCAGCCTCAAAAATAGACAGTTTAAGCGAAAGTAGCAAGAATAAAAACAAGAAGATAAAGATAGTACCTTCTTCCCCTGTTTGCAGGGCAACTATAATCTGATTGCAGGACATATATAGCCAATGTGCAGGGTAACTATCTCCTGCACGTTGGACATATATGTCCTATAAATACTTCATATATCTAATACACAGACTTATTTTGTGTACATCTTCAATCGGATATATCCTTCTTTCGACTGATTCTTCAATGCAATCCCGATACGTGTATAGGCCGGAGAGTTCACTTCAATCGTTTCGGAAGTAAACGCCACTTTACCGGATGCATCAATAGCTACAATCATCTGTTCGGAATCTGTAGCCAGCAGAAGATGTGTATCGTCCAGGACTTTCCAGTCGGCTCGTGTCGTTATGGCTGTTTCGAATCGGATCGGTATTTTCGCTGTAAATTCATCGCCGACCGTAAAGCTGCCTTTGCCCTGGCGGTCGTAAACGAAAGTACGAATGAGCTTATCCAAATTGGGGGTGGAATAAGCAGAGGTATAGTCAATACTGAATACATCTTTTTCGTTCGTAAATTCTTTCTGTAGCACAACACCTTTCGCTTTCCCTCCCGAGGACTGTGTTCGTCCGTCTACTACAGGAACCGGATGACCGAATGATCCTTTTATCTTATATTTCTGAGGAGCGTCTCCGTTAAAATAATCTCCGGGATAGGAGTTCGGACCACCCTGATCGCCAACCATCGTTTCACTTCCCAAAGCTACGGCATAAGAACCGACATCATTGTGGTTATGATTCTCCGCATTGGTTCCGCCCTTGGCTGATATGGCCAGACGACAGGAAGTTCCACCGGCAGGACGAGCAATCAAAATACCTGCCTGCTCATAATAAGCGCGCAAAGCATCCGACTCTTCCTGCAATACCTGACGGATTCCGTCTGTCATTCCAACCTTTGCAACCTGACTTGTGAAAAGTTCGAGAAGGTGAAGGGACAAGTTGTTTCCTTTGGGTAAAACAGGCTGTTCTTCTGCAGAAGTAACACCCAGCGCCCGGTCGCAGTAACTGAGAATAAACCTGTCCGGTGACAAACCAATGCGACAATCCGAATAGGCGGGGCACACCCCTTCATTCATCTGTATCTTCTTCCCATACCGGGCGATACGGACAAACTTGGGAGTCTGAAAGAAATCGATCTTTCCCTGCGTTGCCCGGCATACTTCTTCACGTAACAGAATGTAGGCACGGAAACCATAATTATAATAACCTACCCCTTCACTACAGTAGCCGTCGTCAGCGTAGCCCTTCATTCCATACACATTATACTTCTCGGCTGCCGCAACAAAGTAAGCACGTTCCTCCTTATCGGGCAACAAGGCAAGAGCCGCACCGGTAACACCCGCCAGACACACAGAGTTCCAGTTGTTGGTAACGGTGAACCACCAAAACGGTTTTGTCTCTTCCAGGCAACGGTAGACCGGGCGGAAAACCTTCTCACGAAAAGCACACTGCACCCGCGCCCTTACCTCCGGAGACAGACGGTCGTCCAGCATGGTAACACACTGAGCAATACTGTTGCCGGCAGTAGCAACCACCAAGTCTACATAATAATCCGTTCCTTTATAATTCTTCAGATCGCGGTCGTGGGCAGGGATAGACCAGGGCTTCTGACTGCAAAGAGCCACCAAAGCCTTTTCGATGGCAGGGACATAACGCCTCTTATTTTCAAGACATTCAGCCAAAGTCAGCCTGTACAGATATTGATAACGGGCATTCATCATGTTCTCTCCCGGCAAACGGACGTTCGTCTTATTCAGATGCAGGTACAGTGAATCGACAAAAGGGGGCATCCCCTGCTTCAACAGAGCAGGAGCTTCTTCTTCCAGGAGTTGTTTAGCGTCGTCACTCTCTTTTATCTTATCCCAAAAAGTCCGGTCCTTATAAGAAGTGCCTATCCCCTGCGGTCGATCGGGAAGCATCGCTGCAATTTCCTGAATACGGTTCTGCGGGATCGTAGCATTCTGTTTCGGAGCATCCTCTGCCATACGATACATTTCTGTTCCGGCAAGCAGGAAAGCACCCGGTCCGTATACTTCTGTCATATTGCGGGTTACCTTCTTCGGGTCGGCACCGATGGGTTGTACATATCCCAGTTTACCGTTTTCTTCTACTGCAGAAAGTAGTGCTTTCCATCCTTTCTCTACTACAGGCAGGAACTTTTCCTTTGGTAAAAGTCCTTCGTTCAGTCCATAGGCAAGAGCATATACGAAGAAGCCGCTGCAGCTTGTTTCGGGTGATGGATAAGCGTCCGGATCAAGCAGGCTTGCACGCCAAAATCCGTCGTAACTTTGCAAATTAGCGATGCGGTAACAGAGTTTCTGAAACAGTTCCTGGTAGAACGGACGGTATTTGCTCTTGACAGGCAGTTCACGTAGCATTTCTACAAGTCCGCCAAGCACCCAGCCATTGCCTCGTCCCCAAAAGACTTTGGCGCCATTACTTTCTTTCATATCAAAATAACGGTGATCACGGTAGAAGAGGTTTTCGTCTTTATCGAACAGGAACTCGTAAGTCGCTTTATACTCTTTATCCATAAAGCGAATGAATTTCTTATCACCGGTGATATTATAGAGTTTTAGATAAACGGGGGGTGCCATGAAAAGAGCATCGCACCAGGTCCAGTGTTCTAATGTCCTGGCATCTCCGTAAGTCAACTGAAACGAACCCGAAGGAGGATTGGCAATCACCCACTCCGTACGCGCCAGAGTAGGGACAATCATATCCTTTTGCTTGTACTTTTCGTACAGATACAAATAGGGTTGGGCGATACAGATATCATCTGCATGATACATCCGTTGGTCTACCTGCCAATAGTTACGACGTCCCAGGCGGGTCAGCCATTTATAATAGAAGTCATCCTGATCGTCCCTTTCGGCGATCTCTGCCCAATGAACAAGTCCCAGGTAAAAGGTGGCATTCACCCAGTTAAGATCACCATAAACAGCTTTGTTGTAATGACCGATCTGCCAATCGGCTACCCTACGCATCGATTGCTTCACTTCGAGTTTAGTAAACGATTGTGCATGTGTCGTGCATAAATAAGCTATGCTTAGAAAAAGAATCAAAAGTAATTTCTTCATAATATATTTTTTAATTTATATGCTTTGGATGCACCGGCATAGATACCGGTATTTCTAAAATCACATAAAACAGTCTTTCGCTCGCTGGATATTTCAGGAATCAGCAATTCAACTTTAATACAAGATTGTGTCTGCCCAGGATCAGCAATATGCAGTTCGGCATTGCCACTGTGTCCATCCTTAATCATCAATGCACAGGCTTTATCCACACTTACAGAAAGCTCTCCGTTACGGAATGTACCCTCTTTATAAAATACCATTTGCCATATTCCCAATTTCGTATGCCTCACTATCTGCATAGAATCCGTATTCGCCAGAATTTCGACGGGACTCTTCCTGTAGTTATTCATCTTGCGGGCAGAATGAATCCCAGGCACCACGATATAGGCATAGGTAGCATTCCGGGGATTACAACCATGATTAAATCCCAAAGTAAAGACCTCTTGCTGCTGCTCATTTTTAGATTCAGTATGATTAATGCTGTACCACGATCCCGTCTGTATCTTCTTGCTCAAAAAGAGATTTCCGCCGGCGGGAAAGACATAACCAATTCCATTGTGCAATACCCATTCGGGAGAATCATAGACGAAATCTCCTTCTTTCACCATCGACTGCTTCTTACTTTGTGACAATATGACCTCCTTTTTCGAAAGCAAACATTGATTGATAGTAGTACATACCGGTACACCGGCTGTCGAATTAACCCCCGCTCCCAAACAAATGATTTCATCATCGAAAAAGAACCAGGACTTTTTAGCTGCGGTATTTATATCAGCATAGGTATCAAGATATGAATAAACAGATACGCCATAAAGACTATCAGAGACTCCTCCTGCAAATACGGAAGTTCCCTTCGTTTGCCAATCAATTACAGTTCGTGGAATGGTATCCAGTTGAGGAGCAGTCACTCCAGGAATACGATTCCAGTTCCATACCGGAAAGATGCGGGCGTACTCGTCCCCTTCGGTCACGATGTTTGTACATCCGTCGGACATAAAATAGGTTTTCAGATTTTCACCATTCCCATATTCGCATCGCATGGTACGATTGGAAACCATACGAACGTCAAATGTATAGTGGGGACGGACATGAAGAGCATAGTCTCCTCTGAAATAATGAGTGTGTAACGGCTTTATTCCATAGTTGGCGGACTTCTTGCCTTCCAATCTGGCTATAATCGCATTGTATTCATCAATATGTGCCGGGTCGAGCTCCAGCATTCGTTTGGCAAACAAGGCGGCATGACTCTTTTGGGTAGCATTATTACGGCTCACTCCTCTTCCCAATACATCGAAAAGCATGTATTGTCCACGTATAACCTGATAATAAGTGCCGCACATAAAATGCCTCAGAAATTGTATTCTCTCATCATCCAATGCATATTTCGTTCCTTTAGTATATAGAGCTACCTGTGTTACTCCTTTCAGTATTTCGTCTCCATAACCACCGATATAAAGCTGCACGCCATGCTGAAAATAGCTGTTGTCATGCTGAAATCCTTCTTTCACAGTATATGATAGAGGACTATAAACATTCTCAACAGCCGTTTTCAAGTCAACATCATTCTTCTGAAGGCAAGCTCTATAAATCCAATGTAAAGCAATATCCGTCCGGTTGGCTCCAGTCCATCTGGCAGGATGTCCGCCGTCCTTCCGCATACGTTGCAAGACCTTTGTCTCCAATACTTCCGGAATCTGCCTTTTACCAACACGCATCTGAATAAGCAGAATACCGAGTTTCTGCGGCTCGGCAATCTGATTATACCACCAGTTATTACAATGTGGATTACGATGATGCCAATACTCCAAGCCCTTTACTATCTTATGATACAAATCTTCATTCTGATAATAGGAATTCTTTGGATGAGTATAAGCAAATACAAAGTCATACAACCGATCCACATGAATAAGTGGCATCCAGTTAGTACGATCCCGGCGGGCATAATCTATATCTATAAAACATCCTTGGACGTCATCATACAGTTCCAGAGCTTTATCAATATTCGGATTTTCTGCAACCCCATCCCGAATCTTCTTCATTAGAATATCAAAATCATCATTCTGCAAGGCAGACGTACAAATAGAGGGACAAGGTAAAACCAAATCCCAAGGACTCCATGCCAGCAATAATAGAATTATGATTTTATAATGTATCATTTTCATATATGCATGTTTATCATTTGGAGAATAAGGGGGTATGTCAAAAGTAACTAAATTCCCTTCTTGAAGGAGGAGAGCTTAGTTACTTTTGACACACCTTCTCATCCTTAAAATACAATCAGGCCGACCACTCAGGCTACTTCGTATATTTAACAGGTTTCGACCAGATTTTATCCAATACGTTTTCCTGCGGAGCATACAAGGTTTCCATTATAAAAGAATCGCCTGTAAAATCTTCTAAAACGTCCTGTCCTTCCTTATTATAATAAGAAATTTTTGTTGTTTCTTCTCCTCCCTTGTTCCAAGTTAGCCTGGATGCCACTAATGTGCTGTCCAGCAACATGGAATATTTGATGACCAGATTACCACTCTGCATACTCTTAGAAACAATGGAACGATTTAACAGATAGCTCTGGTACTGTGTCCCATAAATGGTTCCTGTAAAGTCTGTAGCCAATGATTTATTCAACTCATCATCTTCCAGCCAGGCGGAAAAAATGATAGACCCCTCCCGCATATTCTCTAAAAGAATATCCGTCCTCTTATTTTTGGCCAACTCATATCTGACAGTATCACTTTGATTCAATGCAAGAGCAATCTTTGTAGATCTCCCGTCTTTCACTATCGGAAATGAAATCAACACTCTTTCCCA
>ULMU01000231.1_pt1 | contig 13385 bp, 17 predicted proteins | sample 1951741 | NCBI WGS metagenome assembly ULMU01 (sample SAMEA4835559, study PRJEB28245) | human gut metagenome | biome: gut microbiome; material: fecal sample | place: Denmark | collected 2008
AGAACTTTGCAGAAGAAGTTGCAAAACAGATGGGTAAATAATCTGTAAAGATTAATTTTCTATTTAAATTTCAGTATTTATAGGCCCTGAGAGTCTTATAAACACTACGTTTTAGAAGTGATTATAAGATTTTCAGGGCTTTTTTTCTCTATTTTTTTCTAAAAAGTCTAAATTATCTTCAGGCATCACTGAAAATCGTCAAAAAATGCAATTAGTTGAGTACAAAATGAGTAAAAGTTGAGTAAAAACCGAGGTCTGAAATCTTCAGCGAAGTTTACTCAAGTTATCGGCGATTTTATTAGATTACTATAATTTTCAAACTTCAAATTATAAAACTTTGAACTATAAGAAAGGAGAAAAATGGTCAAAATCAGATTGATGGGAAAGAAAGAAGATATGCATGCGATGATAAAAAGAATTTATCAGATTGAGGACGTGCAAGTCATAGAAACATCAGATTTTTATATGAACAAAGGTACAAGTAAATATGGAAGAATTTATATGGAAGTAGAACCCAGAAAATAAGAAAGATGATTTCAGTATAGAAAGGAAGCGGGTGATTGCAAATGAGTAATACAGCGCTAGGTGCAATGAAGAGTTTAGAGTTTGCAGGTAAAGAGCATGAAAATAGTGAATCAAAGATCAATGAATGTAAGGGATATTCCGTAGAGCAGATCTTCTGTTGTGATCATGCTAAATATTTTTGGGAAGCAGTTAAATTTAGATATCCAGAATATTGTCTGTAAAACTAAGGAGGAAGAGATATGTGTATTATTGCAGTAGCAAATCAGAAAGGCGGAACAGGAAAGACAACCACTTGTGTGAATTTAGGGATTGGACTTGCCAGGACGGGAAAAAAGGTTTTATTAGTAGATGCGGATGCTCAGGGGAGCATGGCTGTAAGTCTTGGAGTCGTAGAGCCGGATAATCTCGATCATACAATCGTGAGTATCATGGAAAAAGTAATCAATGATGAAAGTATAGATGATAATGAGGGAATTATGCATCACGAAGAGGGTGTTGATTTTATTCCGGCTAATATCGAATTAGCAGGATTGGAAACTGCACTGGTTGGGGTGATGAGTCGTGAATTTGTATTGAAGTCATATCTGGATCATATGAAGGATAAATATGATTATATATTGATCGACTGTATGCCGTCACTGGGGATGGTAACGATTAATGCACTGGTGGCTGCTGATTATGTATTGATTCCGGTGGAAGCTGCATATCTTTCGACAAAAGGTTTACAGCAGTTGATAAAAACAATTGGAAAGGTTCGCCGCAGGCTGAATCCGTCGTTAGAAATTTTGGGAATACTATTAACCAAAGTAGATCGCCGTGCAAATTTTTCAAAAGATATCTGCGATCAGATCAGAGAAGTGTATGGTAGAAATATCCATATTTTTGAAAACTGTATTCCAATGTCCATCCGGGCGGCAGAAACGTCTGCAGAGGGAAGAAGCATTTATTATTACGATCCTAAAGGTATTGTAGCAGAGGGATATCAGAGTCTGACGAAAGAGGTGCTGAGAAATGAGAAGTAAAAGTGCTGAAAAAATCAAACTTACATCATATGAAGATCTGTTTGGAGAAACTGTGCAGGATAATGGAGAAAAAGTCGTATATATTCCTCTTGATAAATTACATCCGTTTAAGAATCATCCATTTCAGGTAAAAGATGATTCCAAAATGCAGGAAACGGTAGCCAGTGTAGAACAGTATGGTGTACTGGTTCCTGGCATTGTACGTCCCTCTGAAAATGGTACATATGAGATTATTTCCGGTCATAGACGTTGTAGAGCATGTGAACTGGCAGGTATGGAAGACATGCCTGTTCTGATCAGAAATCTGAATGATGATGAAGCTACTATTATAATGGTAGACTCCAACATTCAGAGAGAGGATATTGCTCCCAGTGAAAAGGCTTTTGCTTATAAGATGAAATTTGAAGCATTGAGACATCAGGGAAGCAAAGGCGAAAAATTTACAGCTGATATAGTAGGAGAGAAAGCAGGAGAAAGTGGAAGAACCGTACACCGTTATATTCGTTTGACTGAGTTGATTCCTGGAATGCTGGAAATGGTAGATAACAATATGATCAATGTGGGGATTGGTGAAAGATTATCTTACCTGAGGAAGACTGAGCAGGAATATTTGCTGAAACTATTCGTGGAAAGAAATATCCGTATAAAAAAAGAACAGGCAGAACAGCTGAAAAAATTGAGCAGCAAAAAAATGCTTACAGAGGAAATGATAGATTCACTTCTTATTAAAAAAGATACCTCAGAGAAAAAGGATGTTCTTTCATACAAGACAATAGGAAAATTTTTTCCGCCAGAGTATACAAAAGAACAGATAACTGCTGTTGTATTTGAACTTTTAGCAGAATGGAAAGAGAACAAGGTAGGTGAGGAATAAATGCAGAAAGTACAATTTGAATATTTCTATAATGATGATTCTGATCAGTATAGTTTTTATCGTATTCCGAAATTGCTGTTTACAGAGGAATATTTTTCCTCACTTTCTTGTGAAGCAAAGGTATTGTACGGTCTTATGTTAGACCGTATGAGCCTGAGCTTAAAGAACAAATGGTTTGATGAGCAGGATCGGGCGTATATCATTTTTACAATAGAAGATGTAATGGAACTCTTGAATTGCAAAAGCCAGAAAGCAGTTAAGATTATGAAAGAACTTGATGCAGAGGATGGAATCGGACTTATTGAGAAAATAAGACAGGGCTTTGGAAAGCCTAATATCATTTATGTGAAAAATTTTATGATAAAAGAGGCTGAAGAACAACGGCAACAAGTCCAGCAGAATGAGCTGCCTAAGAATTGTGAAAATCAAAATTCAGTAATGCAGAACTCTGCAGATTTCAACACTGTCGATAGTGAAAATCAAAATTCAGTAATACGAACCCCGGAGATGCGGACAAAATCTTGGACCAACTAAGAGTTAGGAGGTTCATATGTATTCTTACGAAGACCGCATCCGTGCTGTAAAGTTTTATATCACTTGTGGATATAATGCAGCATACACAGTTAGTAAATTAGGTTACCCTGATGCATCAAATCTCAAGCATTGGTATAAAGAGTATTCAGAGTCTAATGATCTTCATAAGGGGCGCAAAAAGGTCAGTAAATTTTCTGACAGGGAAAAGAGAGACGCTGTTGATTATTACTTTGCTCATGACCGAAATGCATTACAGACGGTAAAAGCACTTGGATACCCAAGCAGACCTCTTCTTATACAATGGGTTAAAGAACTTTGTCCAGAGGAAGGTAAAAGACGTTGTAAATCTTTTAAATCTCATGTAAGATGTTCCCAAGAAGAAAAAATACAAGCAGTAATGGAATCATGCAAAGGTAACTTAAAGATAGCACAGATAGCCGAAATATATGGTGTTACTCCATCTGCTGTTTCTATTTGGAGAAAAGAACTGCTTGGTGAAGGGAAAACTTTGAAAATGATCCAACCTCCTGCTGAAGATAAAAGCATCGAACAATTAATACGTGAGAAAGCAGAACTGGAAGCTAAAGTCAAACGTCTCGAAAACGATGTATATAAACTTCAATTAGAGCGTGACATTCTCGAAAAGGCAGGCGATATCTTAAAAAAAGAGGAGGGCATCAATCTTGATCAATTGACTAATCGTGAAAAAGTTTTCTTGATTGATGCCCTACGTAATAAATATAAATTAAATGAACTGCTACCTGTTTTAAAGCTTTCTAAAAGTAGCTACTGTTATCAGGTACAATGTATAAAAAGCAAAGACAAATATAAAGAATTACGCCAACAAATAAAAGAGCTCTTTATGTGTAATAAAGAAATATATGGCTATCGTCGCATACATTGTCTGTTAAGAAAAGATGGTATTATTGTTTCTGAAAAAATAGTCCGTCGTATAATGAACGAAGAACAATTAATCGTTAAAGCAGCAAGAAAAAGAAAATATAACTCCTGTAAGGGGGAGATTACTCCTGAAGTTGATAACATAATAAAACGTGATTTTTCAGCTAAAAAACCAAACGAAAAATGGCTTACAGATATAACAGAATTTCATATCCCAGCAGGCAAAATCTATCTTTCCCCTATTATAGATTGTTTTGATGGAATGGTTGTTTCCTGGACAATTGGCACTTCCCCAAACTCCAAACTTGCAAATACCATGCTTCAAAAAGCTATTGAGCAGCTTGATCCTTCAGAGCATCCTCTGGTTCATTCTGATCGAGGATGTCATTATCGTTGGCCGGAATGGATAAATCTTATGGACACTGCCGGTCTTACTCGCTCTATGTCAAAGAAAGGATGCTCTCCGGATAATTCTGCATGCGAGGGATTCTTTGGTCGTCTAAAGAATGAAATGTTTTATGGAAGAAACTGGAACCATGCATCTATTGATTCATTTATACATAAATTAGACGAATATATACATTGGTATAATGAAACTCGAATTAAAATATCGTTGGGTGGAATGAGTCCATTTCAGTATAGACGTAGTTTAGGAATAGCAATTTAGTCCAAGATTTTGTCCGCACCCCCCCCGTAAATTTCAGCACTGTTGATAGTGAAAATCAAAATTCAGTAATGCGAAATCTCGTAAATTTCGGCATTGTCGATGGTGAAAATCAAAATTCAGTAATACAGAGTCCCGCAGATTTCAGCGCTGTCGATAGTGAAAATCAAAATTCAGCAATTGTGAAAATCAAAAATCAAGAATGCCGAAAATCAAAATCTAATTATACTGATTATAGTAAAACTGATATAAGCAAGAATAATCCTATCTATCCATCAAAAACAGGATCGATGGATGAGATGGATAAATATAAGTGCGTTGTGAGAAAAAATATTAATTATACATGTTTTGAGAATGATTGGGCTTATGATATAAAGATGGTAGATGAGCTGATTGACCTGATAGTGGAGATCATGACACTGCCAGATACTACAACTGTGCGAATTGGCGGGATAGAAAAAAATGTAGCTCTGGTAAAAAGCCAGTTTATGAAGCTGAAAAAAGCACATATAGAGTATGTGATAAATTGCCTGAAGAAAAATACGACCAAAATCAGTAACATCCATGCATATCTACTTACAACCTTGTATAATGCGCCGTTGACCATGGACAGCTATTATCAGGCGAAAGTGAATTATGATCTGTACGGGAATAGTTAAGCGAATGACATAAAAGTTTATGACATTGTGTCATAAACTAAAAGAGGTACACAACTGGCATCTTTCAGTTGTGCACCTCTATAAGAATTATTTGCATCTAGGTAGTTTTAATAAATTATCGTTAGGTGTATCATTCGGCGCGGAGCGGACATATTTTTCTCCGTTTGAACTTGTTGCAGGTATTAAATCAGGATAAGGATAAATGTTTACTTGGATGGAATGAGGATGTTGTTTCAAATAATTATGTAAAGTAGTTTTATCAAAAAATCCTGGGCTAGTACATCCCTCTATATAAATTTCAGATATTTCAGATGTTCTGGTTGAATAATAACAGCCAGATTTCATTTTAATTTTAGTGGCTTTCATTATTATGAGTGCTCCTTTCTATGAGTTATATAAATAATAGTTATGTATGTAAACAATAAGAAAAGAAACAAACGAATGTTTTGGATTGTGTCGGTTATAATTCTATGATACACTAATCTCGGCTAAAAGTTTATATGTATATAGAAATCAGTATGCTATTCGTTTAGATGCTGGTTTCTTTTTTATTGGAATTTTTATTTCTGAATTTAATATATCATTACTACTAAAAAAAGTCAATATAAAATTTGTCCCAATATTGACAAATTTGTCCCATGACATTATTATATAAGTATAAAAAAGAATAGGGGTGACGCAAATGAAAAAAAAGAGCGTTATAAATTTAATTAAATATTATGCAGAGAATAATGATTCAGGATTTAGAAGTGAAGCATATGAAATAGCAAAAGACTTTGACAAATCAGGAGATTATCAGTTAGCAGAATATATTATGGCGTTGATGTCTGATGCTAACACATTTGTACCACAAATGCAGGAAAATGATTCAGCATTATTTGAGAGGATAGAATCTTCTGGAGAAAGTTTATGGCTTCCCGAAAAAATAACGCAGGATATGTTAGGAATTGTTCATGCAATATCGTACAATGCTGGAATAAATAAATTTTTGTTTCAGGGAGCGCCAGGAACTGGAAAAACAGAGGCTGTTAAACAATTAGCACGTATACTAAATAGAGAAATCTACATGGTTGATTTTGCTGGCGTTATTGATAGTAAGCTTGGACAGACGCAAAAAAATATTGCTACATTATTTAAAGAGATTAATAATTTTGTTCATCCTGAAAAGGTTATAGTTTTATTTGATGAAATTGATGCAGTTGCATTAGATCGTACAAACGCAAATGATTTGCGAGAAATGGGAAGAGCAACTTCAGCTATGCTTAAAGGAATGGATTATATGGATGAGAGAGTTGTTATGGTAGCAACAACAAATTTGTTTTCACATTTTGATAAAGCTTTGGTGCGAAGATTTGATTCAGTGATTGATTTTAATAGATATACACCAAAGGATTTAATTACGATTGCTGAAGAATTTCTAAATAAATTTCTCTCAAAATTTAAACTGGCAAATAAGGACATACGACTATTTAGGAAAATTATAATGCTGCTAGATCCAATTCCATATCCGGGAGAATTAAAAAATATAATCAGAACTGCGGTTGCATTTAGTGATCCGGGAGATTCCATGGATTATCTGCGAAGATTATATTATACAGCTACTAATGAAAACCCAGAGGATTTGAAGAAACTTCAGGAACAAAAGTTTACAATTCGAGAGATAGAGATATTGACAAAAATACCTAGAAGTACTGTGGCAAGGGAATTAAAGGGGATAAAGGATGAATAATATATTACAATTAAAAGGACAATTTTATAAAAGAAAAAATACACAAAGTTTTGGGCAGGTTAATTTACCTAAAGGAGCAAAAGTTTCAGCAAAACATGTGGATGATTTGAGAAAACAGTTAGAGGGTGTAAAAAAGTTTTGGGAAAATAATCCAGTAATCAAAGGAGCTTTGGTAAGTGTTCACTATCAGAGAGTAGTTCCTAAAAGTAATCGAGTTCAAATACTTTTGGGTGAAATAGGAAAACATCCCAATGATGCGATCCGGGGAGCTAAATTTGTAGATGAGCATATAGAAAATAATAAAATTAGAAAAAAACATGTGTTCACATATTTTGTTTCTTTGGAAACTCTCCAAAAAACGATTGACTATCTGGTGAAGTGCGAAAAAGTAATAAAGAAGTTTTATAATGATGAAATATCTGATATAGAGACAGAAATTATTAATCAGGGACGATATGATGATACTATCATGAAGAAAAATCCGTTTTTAAAGACAGTGGTTGACTCGTATTATGTAGAACGTTTTCAAATTGATCAGGCACCAGAAGAAGCAAAGGAAAGTTCAATAGTTACGATTTATAAAACTGGCGTAGAGACAATAGAACTTTTGAGTAAATTTGGAATTGAAATGATAAATGCCAAGATGATTAATGAGACTACACTACGTTTAGATAAAAATGAGATAGAAATATTACAAAATAATGCACCTTATTTAATTGCAATGCAGGTGAAAGATTTTTCCAAAGTTGTAGTAGATGATTTAGAACAAAGAGATAATGAAGAGGTAATATCAATAGTTTCTCCAAAAAATGAACCGACAGTAGGAGTAATTGATACTCAATTTGATGAAAGAGTTTATTTTCATGAATGGGTAGAATATCATAAAAGAATAGATGATAATATTAGTTTAAACTTGGATGATTATTTCCATGGTACAGCAGTTTCATCAATCATTGTTGATGGACCAAGGTTTAATCCTAAGTTAGAGGATGGATGTGGACATTTTAAAGTAAGACATTTTGGAGTTGCAAGAGCTGGTGGATTTAGTTCCTTTACAATATTAAAACAGATAAGGGATATTGTCGCTTCGAACAGGGATATTAAAGTATGGAATTTGTCATTAGGATCAGCAATGGAGATTAATCCGAACTTTATATCACCAGAAGCCGCTGAATTAGATCGAATTCAATGTGAATATGATGTTATTTTTGTTGTGGCAGGAACTAATAGAAGTCCTAAAAATATAGAAAGTATAAAAATAGGAGCACCTGCAGATTCTTTAAATTCAATAGTGGTAAATGCGGTTGATTTTGCCGGAAAGCCAGCATCATATACAAGAGTTGGTCCGGTATTATCCTTTTTTTATAAACCGGATATTTGTTATTATGGCGGAGATAAATCTGAAAGAATTACAGTATGTGAACCATTAGGTGAAGCAAATGTCTGTGGCACATCATTTGCTGCGCCTTGGATAACAAGAAAAGTAGCATATTTGATTCACATAGTTGGATTAAGTAGAGAAGTGGCAAAAGCTCTGATAATTGATTCCGCGGCTGGCTGGAATAGACAAGATGGCATAAATTATTCTATGGGTTATGGAATTGTCCCTAAAAATATACAGGATATAATACATTCTTCAGATGATGAAATTCAATTTATAATGAATGGAATTATAGATGAATATGAGACATATACTTATAATATACCAGTGCCTCAAGATATGAATGCATATCCATTTTTTGCCAAAGCAACATTAGTATATTTTCCAAGTTGTGATAGAGATCAGGGAGTTGATTATACAAGTACAGAAATGGATTTGCATTTTGGAAGAATTATGGAAAAAAACGGTAAAGCAACTATAAAAGCTATTGATTATAATAAACAGGCTGAAGAGGGATTACAAAAAATTTATGAAGAGTCTGCAAGAAAATTGTATCGAAAATGGGACAATGTAAAACATATCAGTGAGACATTAAAAGATAATGCAAGACCTCGAAAAGTTTATGATTCCGGAATGTGGGGAATAAGTATAAAAACAAAAGAGCGTCTTTTACCAAAAGCGGGTAGAGGGCTGCAATTTGGATTGGTTGTTACATTAAAAGAAATGAATGGTATTAACAGAATTGATGAATTTATTAAATTATGTATGATTAAAGGCTGGCTAGTAACATCTATCGACGTTCAGAATCAGATTGATGTTTACAGTAAGGCTGAAGAAGAAATTGAATTTGAATAAATTTATCGGTATAATATCATTTTTATAGGATGTGTAGATAGGACGAAATCTCTTGGCAGGGGATGTCGTCCTATTGTTATTTTAGTTAGATATATGTATTTTTGAGTTTATAAAGTTGAAAAAGACACATATGGAATACATGATAAACAGTCTAAAGAAAAATATCACCAAGATTGGTAACATTTGGGCATAGTTGCTGCGGGGCTGACAACCTGGTACAATGTTCTGCTAATAATGGAAGGCTATTGGGGGGCGAAAGTGAACTATGATTTGCATTAAGATATTTAAGGAAAATTATTAAAGAATGTGAGATTGTATCATAAAGTGAAAAAAGATGAGCATTGTGTAGTTAGATAAATACTTGTTATTTTGTATTATTATTGTTAATATATTTTTAGGTTAATATATAAAATAAATGGAAAGTGGTGAAGTATAATGAATAATCAAAAAAATGACAAACGACGTCAGCATTATGTGCCCAAATTTTATCTTCGTAATTTTTCTGAAAATAATAAGTCCGTTGGGATATATCTTTTTAAGGAAAATAAGATGATTAAACACGCTTCCATTAATGATAATCTCTGGAAAGAATATTATTATGGAGAAGATGCGGTGGTGGAAAATAAATTGGCTGATTACGAAGGACGATGGAATGAAATTATTTCTTCCATACTTGAGACAGAAAGTCTTCCTGATACAGAAAAAGATTTGGCATGTTTACGTTTTTTCATATTAATTGCATCTGCTCGTACATTAAAACGTGGAAATCAAATAAATAGTGACTATAACACATTAATAAAAAAAATTCTTGAGATAGAAGATCCAGAACTTTTAAAAAAAATAATAAATAGCGATGTTTGGATTGAAATGCAACATCCAGCATTAGTTTCTATAAAAGCGGCCCAAGAATTTTTGCCATTAGTAGTTGATCTGAAAATGGATTTACTAATTAACAAGAGTGAAGAGAGTTTTGTGACTTCTGATAATCCTGTTGTATTTTGTAATCAATTATTTCAAGAAAAAAATTTGTCCCGTGGATTTGGATGGGGAGAGATTGGAATACAGTTTATTATTCCGGTTAGCGCAAAAATTGCTGTTTGTATGTACGATGGTGAGGTATATGATATGAAAGAAAAAATATTGACTTCATGCAGTACAATAAATAAGCTGAATGAATTATTTTTGAATAATTCTGATGAAATGATTGTTTTTGAGTATAATGAAAAAGTAGCAAAAAATGAAAAGATAAATTATATTGATAAACTCATTAAAAAACCGAAACATATTTTGGAGTCAGATGAAAATGGCAATGTAATAAAATTTGTGAACAAACAAATTGCCGGAAGATATGATTTATCGGACATATTTGAAATAAAGCATAAGTATATAGAAATGAATATATCAAGTCATACAAAAGAAGAAGTTGAAGAGAAAATTAAAGAAAAAATTAAAGAAAAAATTAAAGAAAAAATGAAGTCTGATATAGAAAAAACGCAAACAATGTCAGACACCGAAATACAAAAATTTTTAGAAAGTAAAAATGATGAATTAATAGAAATTGTGTTTGATGATATGATAAGACCATGGGTTAAATTATGTGAACATATATTTAATCTTTCTTAAGTGATATAACATTTCCATTAACAGATAAATAGTTTTTAGGTTGCTAATAAACGCAATGTGATATTAAGGGGGGATGAACAGAACCCCCTTTTACAAATTATTCCAGCTTTCCATGTTTTTTCTCGTACTCGGAAATTGCCTGTCTAATCAGATATAAAATTTCTCCATTGATAGAACGTCCATCATATTCTGCCATACTTTTCAGTTTTCTATGTGTATCTGAATCAATACGCAGTCCTAAGTGTTTATCTTTTTCCATAATAATCTCTCCTTAAAAATAAGTTCGAAATAAGTACATTCTAAGTATTTATATTAGACAAAAAGTTTGATAAGATGTTTTATATGAACTTATTTTAAGTACATAAAATATTTCAAAGGAGGCAGGAGATGAACGGACTAACAATTATCAAAAAGATATTGCAAAGAATTAATTTTATGCGTAAATACATGGACTATTACATATTTAATCGTGTGATGATCTCGCAGGAGAGAATGATATATCCGCTATCATTTTATATGAAATCTAAGAAAGAACAGGAGAAGATTGTTGAAGAAATCAGGAAAGAATTGCTGGAATATATAGATGAAATATCTAGGAAGTATCTGGATGATGAAAACGAGGCATTGGAGAATGACACAAAATCATAAATATGGAAGTTAAAGATCTGGTTTATTTATGTTTACTGAAATTGTGATTATGAAATAAATCAGATTTTTTTGTAAAAAAATATGTAAGACCCGAACATTTCCCCCTCGCCGGTTGGGAGATATAGCGAAAGGAAAAAACTTTGCTATATCTCCCAACCGGCGAGGGGGATTTTTATGGGTGAGGATTGTTCCTGTTATAAGGAAAGGATCCGGCATGAATTTGACAGAGCATGTATACTGGCAATCAATGGAGAGGCAGCAAACTATTTCAAGGCATTGGACCGGTACGGAAAAAGAGAAACCAGTTTTTCTGAGCTGTCAGAAGTACAGCTTGGGGAATTATATACCGTAGATGAATACAGTGTAGAAAATTTCTTTTTTCAAGTATTGGAATATGATATAGAGGTCAAAGACCCGAAGATCGCAATGGCATTAGAGAAACTTACGGAAAGAAAACGGAATGTAATTTTGCTTTACTTCTTTATGGATATGAACGATGTGGAAATTGCGAAGAGCATGAATTTGGTACGTAGCACTGTCTGCGAACACCGTAAGCGTTCTCTTGAAATATTAAAAGAAATTTTAAAGGAGGCAGAGACTGCCGATGGATAAAAGAAAAGAGCCATTAAACAGAAAACTGCCTGAATATGAAGTGATCCAGAAAGCAGCATCCGGAAACATTCTGGCTGTAAATCAGATCCTGGATCATTACCGTGGATACATAATAAAGAAATCCATCAGAAGATTAAAAGATGAGTATGGAAACACTTACTGTTATGTAGACGAAACATTACGTCAGTGTCTGGAGAATCAATTAGTTAAAAAAATCATAAATTTCAAATTATAACAAGAGATATAGAAACTTTTTTCCTTTCTGAATGTTTTCCCCCTATTGCACCTTGAAAATTTAATAGAAGTATCCCAGGTACGTTACTGTAATTAGGAGCAACAGGATTCGTGCCGCCATGATCTAAAGATAGGGAGCGATAAGCGCAGGTCAAAACAGACTTATTGGTACAGTCTGCTTGCCATGAGAAATTGCAGGGATAATGATACTTCTGTCCAGCCATAGGTATCCCCATGGGGACAGTAATTGAAAATAGATTAAGCCGCGCAGGGTTATGACGTTCAGACCATGAACGGCCTGGGACTCTTTTGAAAAAGAACTTTGTGACACGATGTCATAAAGTGAAAGGAGAACGCTGTATGGTATGTATTGCTATTTTACTGGTATTTTTAGAGGGTAATTCTATTCTTATGTATGCCTGTCTGATCGTTGCAAAGCGGGCAGATCAGGATGCAGAAATCATGTTTAAAAAGAAAATCAATGAAAAAACAGCAGGAGAGAATGATGGAAAATAAAATATACCGCCCTCAGATAAGACTGCATCGTGACAAACCGGAAGACCGGATCATCATAGAGAAAATCGAAAACAGAGATCAGTTACTGCATAAAACAGTAAATGATTATATCAAACATGCAGTTTACGCCTTTGAAGATAAAAAGATTCCATTGCCAGAGGAACAAAACCAGATGGAAACAGAACTGAAAGGGTTATTCGATACACATAAATTTTAATTGGGATTAAGGAAAAAGTGAGATGAAAGATCTTGCTTTTTTTATTGTAAAAATGGGGATGTGATGCCTATGAATGTGTGAGATTCTAATGAAAACGCAGAGAAAAAGAGGAGGAAAGCCCATGATTAAAAAAACATATGGAAAAGTAGTTGCGTTTTTCATGGTACTGTTAATGATCGTGAATACGGTGATCGGTTATCTGCCGTTTTCCGCGCAGATCGTATAGGCTGCAAGCGCAATGACATTAAAGACCATACAGAACGGCACGGATGTCACGACTATTGATCCGAGACAAGACAGTATCATTACTTTTAAATGGAATAAGAATAACGGATTTAAAACTGTAAATGTAGACAACGATATGTCCCCTATTATGGATGTATCAAAAGACG
>ULMU01028626.1_pt1 | contig 12628 bp, 10 predicted proteins | sample 1951741 | NCBI WGS metagenome assembly ULMU01 (sample SAMEA4835559, study PRJEB28245) | human gut metagenome | biome: gut microbiome; material: fecal sample | place: Denmark | collected 2008
TTGTTCTCCTTTTTTGGTTAATTTCTTCCGCCCGGTTCTTTTTCCTGGGGACCCAGCCTCACACCGCAGGGCACCATCCGCGGGAATCTCCGAACGTGTATATTTTTGCACACGCAATAGATGCGCATGACTCGCAACTTCTGTAGTATAGCATACAAAAACCCTCCATGTAAAGAGGGTTTTTTGCAAATTTTTTATTATTTTTACAGTTTCTTCCAGGTTCTGATCTGCTTCTGACAAACTCAGTTTCCTGCACTTTACCGACACATGTTATAATGTCCATTATATCAGCGGACAATCAACCATGTATTCTTACAATTTTACTTATTTTATGACAACACTTTCTTTTAATCTCTTTTCTTCTTCTGCAGTCAACTGTCGGCATTCGCCTTTTTTGAGATCATCCGGCAATGTCAATACTCCCATGGAAATTCGTTTCAGATAGACGACTTTCTTTCCTACTGCTTCTGTCATTCGCTTGACCTGATGGAATTTCCCCTCTTTGATCGTAAGCTGAATTTCTGATGACCATCCTGACGGGTACTGTTCCAGTTCTGTCTCTTCAACTTTTCTTGTACTGAGGATCTTCAGTTTTGCCGGCATTGTGGGATTTTTTTCTCCGATTTCCAGACCATCTGCGAAGCGCTGCACATCCTCTTTGGTCATACATCCGTCTGTAACCGCATAATAGGTCTTGTCCACATGTTTCTTTGGAGAAAGCAATTCATGCGCCAGTGCTCCGTCGTCTGTGATCAGAAGCAGTCCTTCCGTATCTTTGTCCAGTCTTCCCACCGGAAACAGGCCTTTTCTGTCTGATGCTACAAGTTCCATCACTGTTTTGTCCCGCTTATCTTCTGTGGCACTAACATACCCTGCCGGTTTGTGCAGAAGATAATAGACAAATTCCGGTGCCTGGGAAATTCTGTTTCCGTCCAGAACTACTTCATCCTCTTCACTGACCTTGATCTCCGATTTCTTTGCAGGCACACCGTTGACCTGGACTTTTCCTTTTTGAATAAATTTTTTTACCTCACTTCTGGTTCCTGCTCCTGCATCTGCCAGGAACTTGTCCAGACGAACTGCTTTCTTCATTCTTCTTCCTCGCCAGTTTCTACTATTTTCTTTATAAATTCCGGCTCTTTCGCTTTCAGTACAGCAAACTCTATTCCGTTTAGCGATTCTCCGGCAGACTCTGTACTGTTCAGAGCCACTTTCACACTCACACCCGCCTCCGTTTCCAGCCATGCCGGACACTCCCATTCACGGATCAGGCTCTGGGCTAATTCTTCTTTCTGTTCAGAATCTGTGACATCCATTTCTTCTGCATTATATGTCACTGAATAATCGTACTGTTTCAGATTTTCTTTTTCCATAACAAAAGCATAACCTTTTTCTTTCAGGAAAACAAGTGTCCGCTTAAATGTCGGGAAAATATATCTTCCTACTTCTGCATAGGATTCCGGTGCAATATGCTCATCCATATCTGCATAGGAAGTAGCGTAAAGCTCCATCTGTCCACACGGGATTCCTATAAGTTCCTGCGGTGAGGCTTCTGCTATATCCTGTTTCAGCAGATCCAGCAGCTTCTGACTGTCAGATTTTTCCAATGTTACAGAGTACTGATCATCTAATTCATTTAAAGGATCTACTGTTATAAAAGACACTTTCTGTCTGTACTTTTCCAGAATATCATATTTATTATCTTTTAATGTTCCCTGCTCATAGCATGCTTCCAGCAGTCTGCCAAGCTGCTCCGCTGTCACTATATATTGTCTGGTAATATCGAAACCGCTCTTCTTTTTAAACTGAACTCCTATTTCTGTTCCGCTGCACTCCTTACTGTTCTGATAAGACGCAATTTCTTTTAACACTTCATAGATTTTATCTGACATTCCTGCATCTGTCCATCTGCCATAATTTCCGCCCATAAAATAAAAGAGTCTGTCCAGTTTATATGAACCAGAACTCACTTCCATCTGCGGTTCATTCACACTCTCAGTTCCTATCCACTCCAGATTCAGACTGATTCCCTCAGTTTTTGCCATTGTCGGAATTCTTGTATCATATCCGATGGCATCTGTGTGTAATATCCAGGCACTGACAGCTACACATATTCCCAAAAGCATAAGCTGCAGCTTATGTGCTGCCATTTTACGGAAATCCATTGCAAAAATAACCTGCAAAATTCCATAAAATACAACTGTCCCCAGCACAAGCCCGAATATCCACCAGCCAGTCCTGTTCTCTTCCGGTCCGATCAGCGCAAACATCGTTCCAATTGCCAGAGCAGCAGGGATTACGACCATAAACAAAAGGATTGGTTCCAGAAATCCGTAAACAAAAGATTTTCCTGTTTTCTCAGCTGGACGCTTTGTATATGCCAGATATGCACATACTGCCAGAACAATCAGAAGCAGTATCCCGCCCACTATAATGATCCAGAAATTCTTTTGTCCTGAATAAGTCCGCAATGCCACGGAAATAGATACAGGTGAAAGAAAAACAGATATCTTTTCTGCCATTCCCTCTTTAAGTCCCATATTCGTTCTGAAATACATCATTTCCAGCACCCATAAAAGAATGCCCAGTACCGGTCCGTAAAGGTAAACACAGCATAATGACAGAATACCTGCCAGAATATTTCCCGCAATTGCCAGTGCCAACACTGCTCCGAAATACAGCAGCAGATACATAAGCAAATGTTCCAGAAACATTTTCCCCGCTGCCGTGATCAGATGACTACCATGTCCTTTGCTGACTGCGATCGCCATTGTGATCAGTTCCATGATCACATATGGAACCAGATACAGCACCAGACCTCTGATTGCTTTTTCCCAAAAGAACCTGCTTCTTGTTACCGGAAGACTGTGATAAAAATCAATCTTATCTCTGGAAAAAAGATACCAGAATTCATTCAGGGCATTTACAACGGCCGCAAACATTGTAACCAAAAAGCCTGGAACTATCAGATAGGAACAGATCATGGCAAAAGTCATCCTGTGGATTTCATCCGTCTGATTTCCGATCAGCATCAGTTCTGCTACCGGAAATGCAACCATAAACCCCAGTAACAACAGCACCAAAATCCAGGTACTGCCTTTTAAGCTGCTTCTTAATGATCTACCAGAAAATGTTTTTGACTTCATAGCCTGCCACCTCCGTTTCGCTGATAAATATCTCCTCCAGTGTCAATGGAATCACTTCGCAGAATATTGGATTCTGTGTCTGTACTTTCTGAAGTATTTCTTCTCTGGTCCCTCTTGCAGTAAGTATCAGAAGTGATCCCTGATGTTCTTTCTTTAAAACGTCCAATTCTTTCAAAAGTGCTTCTTCTTTTGTCTGATCCGGCAGTACACACTGGATCTTATGGATATGGAATTTCATGTCTTCCAGTTCTCTGGATAAAAGAATTCCTCCTTTGTGCAGGAGTCCTACATGGTCACACACGTCCTCCAGTTCTCTCATATTATGAGATGCGATCACCGGGGTAAAATCCCGATTCATGATTTCAGACACAAACAGACTCTTTACTGCCTGACGCATGACCGGATCAAGTCCATCGAACGTTTCATCGCATAACAGATATTTTGTCCCTGCACTGATTCCCATAATGACCAGAAGCTGTTTCTTCATTCCCTTGCTGTAGGAACTGATCCTGCGTTTCTCATCCAGATGAAACTGGTCCATTAATTCACTGTAACGGTCAGTCATAAAGTCCGGATAATATTCTCTGTAGAAATCTTTCAGATCTGCTGCCGTATATCCCTGTGGAAAATATCCACCGTCTGAAATGTAAAATATCTGCTGTTTTATCTTTTCATTCTCATAGACCGGTTCCTGATCCACCAGGATTTCTCCTTCGTCCGGCTTTATCACTCCGGCAGCCATTCGAAGCAGCGTGCTCTTTCCTGCACCGTTGGTCCCTACCAGTCCGAAAATCTGGCGTTCACCGATTTCCATTAATACATGGTCAATGGCATGGATCTCTCCGAAAGCTTTACTGCAGTTTCTGATCTCTATCATGATTCGTCCTCCTTTTCAAAGATTTCCGCAAGCATTTTCTCCAGTTCCTCTCTGTTGAATCCTGTGTTTCTGCCTTTCTGTATCAGTGCTGTGAATTCTTTTCGGTAGCTCTCTCTGTTTATCTTCTGTACCTGAGAGCTGTCTGCTACGAAATTTCCTCTGCCTTTTACAGGATAGATCAGTCCCAGTTTCTCCAGCTCCATATATGCACGCTGGATCGTGTTGGGATTGACGGACAGTTCTGTGGCAAGCTGCCTTACTGACGGCATCTGCGATCCCGGCGGCAGGACACCGTTCAGGATTAGGATCTGAAATTTATCTGTAACCTGTTCATAGATTGGACGCCTGTCCTGATAATCCAAAACAATCACTGGTGATTCCTCCTTTCTGTTACGTGTTTCATGATGTGTTGTTTTATTTTATGTGTGTATTTAGTGTATTAGTTGTATTGATACATTCATAATACAGAATACTGTTGTATCTGTCAAGTACTTAATAGCTAAATACTTATTTGTCAAACAGATATTCTCTGTTTAATTCAGTAAAAGGTTATTTCCGAATCCTAATCAAACTGTTAGGTTTTACTCTTTCCAGTACATCTAAATTTCCGTATACTGATTATTTTCTTTTTGCCTTAACATAATCTTTTTTCTAATAACAAAGACACCTGCATGTGTACTGTCATTCCACAATTGCAGATGTCTTTATCTTGTCTCTATTTTTATATCATTCTTTTCTTTTTTCTTATACTGCACATCTTTTCGAAATGGGTAAGGCAATATACCACACTGATCAACAGAATCAGATAGATCAATATGAGAATCTGTACCCCATATTTCATGGAATACAAATCCAGTGCATATTCTGAGATAAGCAGTGACCAGATGTTTGCTCCCATATGGAGCAGCATACTGCTGTAAATATTTCCACTCATTTCCAGTATCCATGCAAATGCAGTTCCGAGGATACTTGCGTAAATTCCCTGTACGATATTTCCGTGATAGATACCAAATATCAGCCCGGAAATCACTGCTGCCACCGGCATCTTCAGCCAGTCACGCAGACGCAGATAGATTAACCAGCGGAAGATCATTTCCTCCGCCGCAGGTGCAATAATTCCCATCCAGAAAATCATCATAAGAAGTGATTTTCCTTCTGTAATTCTGGTCATGCTTTCCTGGTAGGCACTGCTGTTGATAAATGACTGAAGAATTGCCATCAGGAAGTTTCCATATTGTGCAAATCCGGCTCCTGCCAGAAGTAAAAGAACTGTTTCCGATATAGAAAGCGGTACTTTTTTCTGCGCCGGGATCAGGCCGCTGGCAATTCTTCTAACTTTATCTCTTCGATAAAAATACAATGCCGGGATCATAGCCAGGATTCCTGTTAAGCCTGTGAGAAAAATCGTGTAATTATAGTATGTCTCTGCCGAATTTTCTGCTGTTCTTGCAAATACTGCCAACGCAGTCCCTGCAACGATCTGCGAAATCACAAAATGGATTCCTGCCGGATATCCTGCCCTCCAGATTTTAGAAACAATATTTTGTTTTCGCAGAGGGCTCAGGCGAAAAAATCTACGATTCCTTCTGCAGAATCAACGATTTTCAGAGGTTTTGCCTGTTTAAGCTCTTCTTCAGTTCCATATCCGAAAGAAACTGCAATACATTCCAGGCCAGCTTTGCGTGCTCCGTATACATCATGTTCTTTATCTCCAACCATAATAACCTGATCTCTGTGTTTGTCCATATTCAGACGTTTCAGAACATCTTCGATCACTTCTGTCTTGTTTGTTCTTCGACCATTCAATTCGCTTCCGCCGATTTCTGTGAAGTACCGGGTAAGTCCAAAATGATCCAGGATCTGTCTCACATATACTTCCGGTTTAGAGGATGCTACTGCGAGAATATATCCTTTCTTCTCCAACTGTGCCAGCATGTTCTCAATTCCCGGATATACGGCATTTTCAAAGATTCCTGTCACAGAATAGCGTTCTCTGTAAATTTCCACCGCCTGTTTTGCGGTTGCCTCATCAATCTGTGCATATTGCATAAACATCTCCATAAGCGGCGGTCCTATGAAAACCTTCAGTTTCTCAAGGTCCGGTTCAGGCTTTCCAATTCTCTCCAGTGCATACTGAACAGATTTCGTGATACCCTCTCCGGATTCTGTTAATGTTCCATCTAAATCAAACAAAATTACTTTGTACATAGGTTCCTCCTGTCTCAGAAAAATTGATATAATATGATAAATTATAGCATTGTTTTCCTGAAGCGTCTATGAGGAAAAAATCCGGGGATTCATTTTTATCAGCTTTCCGCCTTGAGAGATAACTAACAATTCTATTTCTTTTACATTTTCATCTTCCGTATCCGGTATGATCCAGTCTCCTTCCCAATGCCAGGGACATTCTGTTTTGTTAAGCCGAAAAGAAAGAATCTGAACAGAGCCCCGGGATATTATCTGAATTCGCGGGGTATGGAAACTATCTGTATTTTGTGTGCAATGAAACTTAACAGCTTCATCTTTTACATGCGTGTATTCAACAGTATCCCCCTGGTTTTCTTTATTCTGAAACACTTTGGAATTACCTGTATTCTTGTTTTCTTTTTCTGTTTTCTTTGCTTTATTTTGTTTCTTCTTATTTTTCTTTTTTGACGGCTTAGGAGTTGAGGGCTGAGTTGATTTGGGTGTTTTTGTCGGCTTCGGATTTTTCGCAGGTTTAGGTGTTGGTACAGGTATTGATGTTGGGGTGGGTTTTTCTGATATCTTAACAGCGGATTCATTATCCGTCCGGGATGTTATCTGCATATTGTTATCTGTCTGAGGTTGAGCGTTCCATGCAGAATTATTATTCCGGGCATTATTACTCTGAACGTTATTATTCTGGGCATTATTATTCTGAGAATTATTATCCCACTGAGAATTATTGTTCCATTGACTGCTGTTATTCCAGTCAGTGTTATTCTGCTGTACACCATCCCATTGCTGTATATTATCTTGTGTTCCGTTTTCTATATCAGAATCATACTGATATCCATTGTCCTGGGCCTGATCGTTCTGTACAGGAGTTTCTGATGTGTTGTCTCCAGTCTGCCGGTTATTTTCCCACGTATTCTCCCAACTGCTCTGATTCCACTGCTGTTCCTCATGCCATTGCCAGCTACTGTTTTCTCCATTTCCTACATCAATATCAAAACCTCCCATCTGCATGGCAGAGATAGTCGAAGTCGGACACAGACATAAACATACAAATGTCACAATCCAGAGTCTGTTATGATTTTTCTTCACTCTTAGTCATCTCCTTTTCCCACAATCTCAGATTTCTGCTGACTGTATCGTCTAACATTGTTTCTTTCGACTTATATTCTGTCCATAGTGCCTGACCGGCTTCCTTTTTCCCGGTACGGAACAGGAACATTCCATATTCACCGTATCCGGCTCTGTAAGTTTCATCATAAAGAAGCATTTGCTCATAGTAGAATCCTGCATTTTCATAATTTTCCTGATACTCACTGTTTACTGCCAGAAGCTGTAATATCTTTCTTGACTCCTCTTTTTCAGTGCATTGTTTTTGTAATTTCCGCAGTCCGGTATCTGCCTGTTCACAAATTTTTTCCCTGTCCGCTTTACTGCCGTTTTGAAATTCTTCCTGATAATAAAGGTCTGTAATATCAGTTAGCTCTTCATAAAAATCAAATGTTTTGGAGCCGGATACCAGATCAGAACTAAACAGAAGAAAAACAGTTATTACTGCAAAAGCAATACTGCTCCCTGCCAAAACCAACATGTTTTTAATTTTACTCTGATTTTGTCTCTTCCAGATTCTGCTTAGTTTTTTCTGTACAGTCTTCATATTTTGATAACGCATTTCCGGTTTCTTCATGCAGCATCTGAAAATAAGCCAGAATAATGACATGTTCCGGATGAATAACAGACAATCTGTTTTTCCACATAAGGCAGATAATGTTTTTCCAAATGTATAAATATCTGTTGCTGCATTTATCTTTCCCTCATATTGTTCCGGCGCAGCAAAACCGGCAGTGCCTGTACATACTTTATGGTGATATTTATATCCGTTTACAGCACCGCCCAGATCGATCAGATATAATCTTCCATTCTCACCCAGCATCAGATTGTCAGGCTTCAGATCTCCATAATAAACCGGTGGTTTCCGACCATGAAAATAGGAGAATACATCTGAAATCTCCATTCCATATTTAACGATTTCATTTATGGAAAAATGTTTTCCGCCTCTTAAATACTCACCCAGAGATTTTCCCCTGACATATTCCATAACAAGGTAACATTTTCGGTTATCTTCTATGTAATCTATCATCTTTGGCAAAGACGGATGCGAAAGTTTCAAAAGCATACGGGCTTCACTTTTGTCGGATACCGGTATTTCTTTTACCGCCCACAAAACGCCCAGTTCCAGGTCTCTGGCAAGGTAAACTTTCCCTCCGCCGCCTTTTCCAACAGGATCCAGAATACAGTAACGCCCTTTTAATACAGTTCCAGATAAATTCACTGGTTCACCTCCTGTTCAATTGTCAAACAGATAAAATCATCAGATTCGCTACTTGCTCATAACCGAATAACTGCTACGCAGTTTATCTGAGCCAAGCAGATATTCACAATTCGTTTAAAACAAAAATGGAAAATGTGATGAAAGAATTTCATCACGTATAGATTAGATAAATACATGATAGCACATTTCGTTCTTTTTGAAAAGCCCCATTTACAATATATGTAAACAGGGCTTAGTATACGTTACTGTTCACTCCGTTCTCAGTAACGTAGCCAAAATTCATTCCAGATTGCCTGCGGCAATGAATTTTTGGCTTGTATGTCTCGGGATTTTGGCATATTCATGCCAAAACACCTCGCGGGATAGTGGTGTGTGAACAGTAACTAGCATACCAACAAGTTGATTTATTGATAAATCTTATTTTTACATTCTGTCCGGTGCAGAAAATCCAAGAAGATCGATACATGTCTCCAGAACTTTCTTAGTGAGTTTCAGCAGCTGGATGAAGGAAGCTTTCTGTGCTTCGTTCTCTTCGATGAGGATCTTTGTCTCATGATAGAAGCTGTTGAATGCATTGGATACTTCGTAAATATATGCACAGATCTTATGCGGTGCTTTTTCTTCAAAGGCGTTCTCTACGGTTGCACCAAAACCTGTCAGCTGAAGCATCAGGTTCTTCTGGCTGTCGTTTACAGGATCAAGGATTGTACCTGCTTCAAGGTTGCCGCCCTCTTCTGCAAAACGGTTCAGAATAGATTTGATACGAACGATCGTATAAAGGATATACGGACCTGTATTACCTTCAAATGATGTAAATCTGTCAATATCAAAAATGTAATCCTTGGTAGCCTGATTGGAAAGGTCACCGTATTTGATCGCGGAAAGCCCTACGATCTCTGCAGTTTCTTTCGCATCTTTATCTTTCACGCTGCGATTCTCAACAATCTTGGTAAACATCTCTTCGTTGATGTCTTTAATGAGAGTTTCCAGACGCATAACGCCGCCCTCTCTTGTCTTGAACGGTTTTCCGTCTTTTCCGTTCATGGTTCCGAATCCAAGGAAAGAAAGCTTTGTATCATCTTTTACAAGCCCGGTCTTTCTTGCACAGCGGAATACCTGGATAAAGTGAAGTTCCTGACGTTTGTCTACCACATACAAGATCTCATCCGGGTTAAATAATTTCATTCGCTCTACGATTGTTGCAAGGTCTGTAGTTGTATAAAGAGAAGCTCCGTCTGATTTCAGAAGCATACATGGAGGAATCTCTTTTGTGTCGTTCTCTTCTTTTACATCTACTACAAGTGCACCCTGGTCTACATAAGCGAATCCTTTTTCTTTCATCTCCTCAACCATTCCAGGAATATATGGCTGTGCATCGGATTCCTTTTTCCAGAGATCAAAAGACACATTTAATTTGTCATAGTTGCGCTTCAGGTCTGTAACGGATACGTTCATAATATGGTTCCAGAGAGCCATGTATCCCGGTTTGCCCTGCTGAAGAAGATGAGTTGCTTCCAGAGCTTCGTTTCTGTACGCTTCATCCTCTTTGGACTTGCCGCTTGCACATGGATAGATTTCTTCCAGCTCGCTGATCGTAAATGGTGCTTCCTCCGGATACTCTCCTGTGTAAGAATCATCAAAATAAACCAGCTCCGGTTTTCTGTGTTTCAGTTCTGTAATGATCAGCCCCATCTGAAGACCCCAGTCTCCCAGATGAACATCACCGATTACTTTATGTCCTACAAAGCGACCGATTCTCTTAATACTTTCTCCGATGATTGCAGAACGAAGGTGTCCTACATGAAGAGGTTTTGCAACGTTTGGTCCACCGTAGTCGATGATGATCGTCTTCGGCTCTTTTGCTGCAGATACGGAAAGTTTCTCGTCTGCTGCCATTTCCTTTAAGTAATCTGCAAGGAATTCACCTTTTACTTTTAAATTGATAAATCCCGGTTTTACGACTTCTGCCATGGAGAAAACCTGGCTGTCTTTTAAGTATGCTACTACATCATCAGCGATCATAAACGGTGCCTTCTTGTATGCTTTGGCTCCTGCCATAGCACCGTTGCACTGAAATTCGCAAAGATCCGGTCTGTTGGATACGGTTACTTTTCCGTAGGATGGGTCGTATCCGGATTTTTCAAATGCTGCGGAAAGTTCTTCCGCCATCTGTTCCATAAGTTTCTTCATTCTTTCCTAACTCCTCAGATTGTTTTATTCTACTACCACTTTTCTTGAACATGCAACTGCAATAGCACCATGTCCGATATGGCATGCAACACTTAATGATAACGGATTCTGCACAATCTCAATTCCGGGGAATACTTCGGCAATTTCTTTCTTAAATTCCTCTGCTTCCTCCTGATTTCCTGTATAAGCAGACTGCAGACACATTTCGCCACGTTTTACGTATTCTGTGAAGCGGTTCTCCCAGTCATTCTGTATAGCCTTGAGCATGACACGTTTTGCCTGTTTCTTGCCTCTTGTTTTGGAATATGCATCCAGCTTCTCACCCTGGATCTGAAGCACAGGTTTCAGGTTCAGAACTGTTCCGATTGCTGCTGCTGCAGGAGTAATCCTTCCGCCTTTCTTAAGGTATTTCAGAGTTTCCAGAGTAATATAGATACTGGAATCCAGCTTCTGCTCTTCCAGAACCTGTTTGATCTGTGTCGCATTTCTGCCCGCATCTCTTAATGTGAGGGCATCCAGTACAGATTGTCTCTGCGTAACAGAAATTCTCTGATTGTCTACTACATGTACTCTTCCGTCATATTCCTGAGCCAGTCCCATTGCTGTATCGCAGGATGCACTCAGTCCGCTTGACATTGGAATGTGCACTACTTCATCATACTTTTCCAGTAATGTATTCCAGAGTCCGCATACATCTGCCGGCCCCGGCTGTGAAGTAGAAATAGCCTCATCATTCTTAAGTCTCTCATAAAACTCTTCCTGTGAAAGAGTGATTCCTTCAAGATAAAGCTTCTCGTTAATATAAAAAGGCATTGGAATTACGCTGATTCCAAGTTCTCTTGCCTGGTCCTGTGTTATGCCGCTGTTACTGTCTGTGACAATGGCAATTTTTCCCATATTCATATCTCCTTTGCTTCTGATCCACTTCAGATTTTTTATGTATCAATTATCTTTTCATAAAATTACAGACTATGTTCAGTTTATCATATTTTTTTATGTATCACAATCAGGAACCGCTAATTTATTGCAAAAAAATTCCGCATAGATTGACCCATGCGGAATTTTGACTGCCTGTTTCTATTCTTTTGCGATATTTATGCCAGAATCAGTCCAGTTCCCTTACGATCTTACGTACCGGCAGAACAAATGTAGGTGATACAGATAATTCATCAATCCCCATCTGGATAAAGTGTTCTGTCAATGTAGTATCTGCTCCGAGCTCTCCGCAGATTCCTGCCCAGATTCCCTCTTTATGTGCATTATCAATGACCATCTGGATCATACGAAGTACAGCTTCATGATGAGAATCATAAATATTATCCAGTTTTGCATTCTGACGGTCGATTGCCAGTGTATACTGTGTTAAATCGTTAGTTCCGATGCTGAAGAAATCAACTTCTTTTGCAAGAAGATCACTGATCATAACTGCAGCCGGTGTCTCGATCATTACACCCTGCTCTACGTCATCTTTAAACGGAATGCCCTGCTCTGTCAGCTCTTTCTTAACCTCTGCAACAATAGCCTTGATCTGTTTTACTTCTGTTACAGAGATGATCATCGGATACATAATGGAGATATTTCCGAACATACTTGCTCTGAACAGTGCACGAAGCTGTGTCTTAAATACTTCCGGTCTGTCCAGGCAGATACGGATTGCACGATAACCCATTGCCGGATTCTCTTCGTGTGCCATATCAAAGTAATCAATCTGCTTGTCTGCGCCGATATCCAGTGTACGGATGATTACTTTCTTTCCTGCCATATTCTGTGCTACTGCTTTATAAATCTGGAACTGCTCTTCCTCTGTCGGATAATTATCTTTTTCCAGATAAATGAATTCACTTCTGAAAAGACCAATACCTTCTGCATCATTAGCCAGTACACTGG
>ULMU01006528.1_pt1 | contig 12538 bp, 9 predicted proteins | sample 1951741 | NCBI WGS metagenome assembly ULMU01 (sample SAMEA4835559, study PRJEB28245) | human gut metagenome | biome: gut microbiome; material: fecal sample | place: Denmark | collected 2008
TTTGTAAATATTATCAAAACCGATTACATAAACGGAAGATTTTACCAGAAAACAGATTATTAATTACTTGTATTCCCTTTCTGTGAGCGTATAATACAGGATATAAGGAATCTGTTCGTTCATGGAGTTTGTATTTAAAATTGGATGAACAGTAACCGGCACACAAGGAGGGTGATATATATGGGTAATGCAACAGAAAGCACACTTCCTCACGGCAATACCTCAGGCTATGACCGCAAAGCCTGCAGGACATGCGCCTGTTCCACCTGTTATGAGCAGGAGTTCTGCGACAGATGCAGTTCCTGTCAGAATCAGTCACGGAAATTAGACAGGTGCAATGCTTACGAGGGGGCATATAACTATTAACCTCAACATATCCCTATCTGCTGCAAAATAATAAACAGTGGATGGGGATTTCTTTATAAAAAACAGTTATTATATTATAAGTATAAGCAATGTTTTTCTATAGCAAGCCTCTTAATCAATATGCATTATTTACAAGGGTTGCTATAAGTTTACAGATTCATAAGATGTATCTGATATAATAATTCTGTTACTTACTGATATAAACTTTCCGTAAGTTCTTTTGCTGATGAACTTTGCTATAGAATTTTTTGGGGAATGGCAGAATGTTGAATGGTTACAAAAGAACAATTATTTACAGGAGAAGAAAAAAATATGATCGTATATCACTATTGCAGTTTAGAATCATTGAATTCTATTTTGAAAAATCGTTCCCTCCGTCTGACAAATATCCTGAAATCCAATGATTCCATGGAGATCAGCTGGATCTGCAGGTATTATGACGCAGAATTTAAAAGAGCTTATGAAAATGCTTCAGATTTATTCAGATCAAAGATTTCATCAGAGAGATTGATGGGATATGTGAAACTGTTTACAGATGAATTTTTCAATGAAAATCATGCAGACTTCAGATATTATGTAACCTGTTTTTCGTATCAGAATGATCTGCTCAGTCAGTGGCGGGGATATGCGGATGACGGGCGCGGAGCTGCCATCGGATTTGACCTGGATGTATTAAAAGAAGTTGTAACGGTTTCTCCGGAGATTTCAAAGCCGTCAATTGTGTCATTACATAAGATCAGTTATTCTGAAGCAGAGCAGAGAGAAGTTGTACATCAGATAGTGCAAGAATTGGTTGATGAAATCGAGAAGATATTACAGAAAGAAGAACAATGTCGGGAAAGCATTGAGGAGAAGCAGGATTATGAAATAGAAGTACTGGATAAAGTCATGAACTGTTTTGAGAAAAAGTTTTTGAAATTATTTCAGGAATCTGTTTACATGAAAAATCCGTTTTTCAGAGAAGAAAGTGAAATCCGATTGTGCGAGTTTTCGCCGAAACAGTTTCTGATGGGAAGAGAAGTTGAACTTTCTCTCGGTGCACGTTTATATAACTATTCCTACTATGTAAAAGAAAGTCAGCTGATATCTTATGTGGATTTTGATTTTTCAGATTGTCTTGACCGGCTGATAAAGGAACTCGTTATAGGGCCAAAGTGTCTGATGTCAGAGAGAGACATGGAATATTATCTGACAACGCTCGGTCTGTCGAATTGTCGGGTAAAGAAATCGCAGGGGACATATCGGTAATATATTTATAGCAATTCCCTTATATGGGCATATCAGACATCATGGAAAGGCAGATGAAAGACATGAAAAAAAAATTACCATTCAGAAAAGTGGCGGTATTTCTGATACTGGCATTATTTCTGACAGCAGGCATCAGTATGCGTGCAGTTACCGTAAATGCAGCTACATATGTGAAACAGGACAGAACCTCCGTCAGCATCACATCGAAGAAAACGGGATGGCAGAAAATAAACGGAGATTACTATTTTTATAATTCAAAGGGGCGTCTGATCTGCGGTTCTTTTAAGTATAAAGGTTATTATTACTACAGTATTGCCAACGGCAAACGTTTCACCGGGTGGATGAAGCGTTCCGGTAATAAATACTATTACAATCGTAAAAATGGTGCCATGTTCCGCAATCGCTGGGCAACAGGTGATAAATATACCTATTATTTCAATAAATCCGGCGTGGCAATTGCCAGGCAGTGGCTTACTCAGGATGGAAAAAAATACTATTTCCTCAGCAATTCCACCATGGCAAAGGGCTGGCAGAAGATAGGAAAATATTATTACTATTTCAGCAAGAAAACAGGAGTGATGGCAAAAAATACCTGGATAGGTAAATATTATGTAAACAGCAAAGGGCAGCGTGTAAAATCTTCAGATACTAAACCAACAGTCACTCAAAGCGGCAATACTTACGAATACAAAAGCAGCACTCTTAATATTAAACTTGAACGCAAATCAGTCCATGGAATTTCCTACTGGGTAGCGCATATAAAGACATCCAATGCCAAACAGTTGAAATCCGCCCTCTCCAACGGAACTTATGGCGGATCCCGACAGACAACCTCTGATGCAGTATCCTCAAATGGAGGCATTATCGGAGTAAACGGCAGTGCTTTCGACTATGGTACAGGAAAACCATCCCCCCTTGGCATGTGCATCAAAAACGGGATTATCTATGGTGATTACATGACCAGTTATTCAGTCATGGCAGTAAAGAAAGACGGAACCATCTATACTCCGGCACAGGGACTTATGGGAAAAAATCTTCTTGCAGCCGGTGTAAAAGATACATATAATTTTGGTCCGGTTCTTATTAAAGATGGCGAAGCCCAGCTTCCATGGGCTGAAACAGAAAAATATTATCCACGCACAGCGGTAGGAATGGTAAAGCCCAACGATTATGTACTCCTTGTAACAGATACCGGCAGCTATAATGGTCTTAATCACTGGGATATGGTGAATATTTTCAAATCCTACGGCTGTACTTATGCTTACAACCTGGATGGAGGCGGTTCTGCAACCCTGTACTTTAATGGAAAAGTAATGAATAAACTTATCGGCAATACTCAGCGTCCATGCGCAGACTTCCTTTATTTCACCCGATAATCCTTTTCCAGATAAGAATCCCGTCTGCTTGCACATGCTGCCAAAGCCCAGCACACAAGAATCAGCAGCCCGATCCCCATAGCCAGCACAGCAAGCAAGATTACGATAATTGCGTGGATAAACATAGACATGGATGACCTCCTTTCACAGTCATTCGGTTATGAACTGAGCAGCGAAGCAGATGATTTTATCCGCCTGACTTGTCTCATTCACTGACTTGGATAAAAATGGATGTTGTATAAGGAGTAATAAAAAGATATCAGGATGACCTGACAAGAACAATTAAGACAGTTAAAAGATCTGTTAACTGATTTAAATATACGCTGTCACACTCAAAAAAGCAAGCCGAAACTTTCGAGGGATTTCGACTTGCTTTTTGGCTAATTATTTACGAGGCTTGTTATAAGTATCAGAGAAAGATGTTACGGCAATCCGGAATGAATTTGGGTTACGTTACTGAGAACAGAGGGAACAGTAACGATTGTTTTGGTAAAATATTAACAATTCCATAAAAACACTTGACAACCCTACTTTACCATACTAAAATGTAAAAAGCAAAAAAACTGTTGCCGTAGGAAAAACAAATGATTGCCCTATACGGAAAAAGGGACATCCTTCCATGGCAGAACAAGGAGGAATATTATGAAAAAATACAGCGACATGAGCAAAGAAGAACTGCTTACACTCAAAGCACAGCTGGATAAAGAATACGCAGATATCAAAGCAAAGGGCTTAGCTCTCGATATGTCACGTGGAAAACCGTCAGCAGACCAGCTCGATCTCTCAATGGGATTAATGAACGTATTAAGCAGCGATTCAGACCTCAAGTGCGAAACAGGAGTAGACTGCCGTAACTACGGTGTTATCGACGGAATCCCGGAAGCTAAACGCCTCCTTGGAGAAATGTCCGAGGTAGATCCGGACCACATCATCATCTACGGAAACTCAAGCTTAAACGTTATGTTTGACAGCATTGCACGTTCTATGACACAGGGTGTAATGGGAAATACCCCATGGTGCAAACTTGATAAGGTAAAATTCCTCTGTCCTGTACCGGGATATGACCGCCATTTTAAGATCACAGAATTTTTCGGAATCGAAATGATCAACGTGCCAATGACACCACAGGGACCGGACATGGATATGGTAGAGAAGCTTGTCAGTGAAGACGCATCCATCAAAGGAATCTGGTGTGTGCCGAAATACTCCAACCCACAGGGATATACTTATTCAGCAGAAACAGTAGAGCGCTTTGCGCATCTGAAACCGGCAGCACCTGATTTCCGTATCTACTGGGATAACGCATACAGCATTCATCATCTCTATGATGACAATCAGGACTTCCTTGTAGAAATCCTTGAAGCATGTGCAAAAGCAGGAAATCCTGATCTTGTATATAAATTTACATCAACATCAAAAGTCAGCTTCCCGGGTTCCGGTATTGCAGCAGTTGCAGCTTCCAAAGCAAACCTGGAAGATTTCCGCAGCTACATGCAGATTCAGACAATCGGACATGACAAATTAAACCAGTTACGTCATGTAAAATTCTTCAAAAATATCGATGGTCTTCATGAACACATGAGAAAACATGCGGCAATTCTCCGTCCGAAATTTGAAATGGTTCTTAACACACTGGACAGAGAACTTGGTGGTCTTGGAATCGGCGAGTGGACAAAACCACATGGTGGATACTTCATTTCCTTTGATTCAATGGAAGGATGTGCAAAAGCTATTGTTGCCAAGGCAAAAGAAGCAGGTGTTGTACTTACAGGAGCAGGCGCAACTTATCCATATGGAAAGGATCCGAAAGACTCCAATATCCGTATTGCGCCAAGCTTCCCGACTCCTGAGGATCTTGGAAAAGCAGCAGAAGTGTTCGTACTCTGTGTTAAACTTACAAGTGTAGAGAAACTACTGGCTACTGTTCGCTGATAATATCCCGCGAGGTGTTTTTTGTGAGCGAAGATCACAGAAAACCCGAGACATACCGCGCGAATTTATGCAATTAGCATAAATTCTGTGCATCGCGAAGCGTGTTACTGTGAACGGAGTGAACGGTAACACTACTGGAAAACGCATAAAAGAGAATAATCGTATTTACTTTCTGGATAAATAATGTGATAATAAAACTGCCCGGCATAATTTCTTGCCGGGCGGTTGCTGTTTATAAAAAAGAAAGGAGAGGATGTCGTGAGCAGCAGAAAGAAAATCATGATCACCCTGATCATAATCTTGCTCCTGCTGACTGCCGGAGTATATGGATATGGTGTATACTATTTCACAGAGCATTTCTTACCGGGATCAATGGTAAACGGATTCAACTGTTCCTATATGACAGTATCCCAGTCAGAAGAATTGCTTACGCAGAAGGTGGGAGCATATGTTCTTACTATTGACACCAGAAATAACGGACAGGAAAGTATCACAGCAAAACAGGCGGGACTTTCCTATGACTCAGATGGAAGTGTTGATAAACTGATCAGAAATCAGGATCGTTTTACATGGTTTCTTGCTTTTAATCAGCACAGGAATTATGAAGTGTCCTCCTCCATTAAATATGATGAGCAGAAGACAGAGGCTGCCATTTCCGAACTGAAATGTATGCAACAGGAGAATATGACAGAGCCTTCGGATGCTCATATAGAAGAGAAAGACGATAAGTTTGTAATTGTTCCTGAGCAGGAGGGAACTGCACTGAAACCAGAAAAAACAAGTCAGGATATTATAGATGCTCTTGTCACAGGACGAACGCCGGTTGATCTGGAAACAGATGGATGCTACAAAGAACCGAAAGTTTATCAGAGTGATGAAACTCTGACGAAGAATTGTGACCTGATAAACAAACTTACGGATGTAGTGATAACCTATGATTTTGACGATTGCACAGAGACAGTAGACAGAGATATGATCAAAAACTGGCTCACAACAGATGAAAACGGTCTTTATACACTTGACAAAAAACAGATAGAAGCATATATCAGTGAACTGGCGGCTAAATATGATACGGTTGGAACAGAGAGAACATTTAATACATATGATGGTCGTGAGATTACTGTCAGCGGAGGGAATTATGGCTGGCAGATCGATCAGAAAGCGGAGCTGAAAGAACTTACAGAACTGATAAAAAACGGAGAAACCCAGGTCAGAGAACCTGTTTATTCCCATGAAGGTCTGGTCAGGAAAACAAATGATATCGGATATACGTATATAGAGATTGACCTGACGGCCCAGAGAATGGTATTCTATAAAGATGGAACGCCGACTGCGGATGCGCAGATCGTATCCGGAAATCCATTCGTGCCCAACTGTGCAACTCCTGTGGGATGTTATACAACAGGTGAAATGAAGAGCGGATGTACAGTGAACGGAGAGGACTATCCTTCTGCTGTAAATTACTGGATCCCATTCGATGGAAATCTGGGGATCAGTGATGCTCCATGGAGAATGGATTTTGGAGGACAGCTTTATGAATTTGAAGGCACACATGGAAGCATCTGTGCACCATCCGATCAGGTGCAGATCATTTTCAGCAATGTTGAGAAGAACACACCGATTGTTATTTATGAATAAAGGAGAAAAATGATGAAGATTGTAGTATTAGCGGGGGGAACAAGTACAGAACGTACTGTCTCCATTACATCAGGAACAGGAATATGTAAGGCATTACGACAGAAAGGACATCAGGCGATTCTTGTGGATATTTTTTGCGGTATTGAGAATGTGGACCGGGAGAATCCGTTTCCGTCAGAGTATGATGTGGACGCAGCATCAGAATATATGTCAGCATTTAACGACAGGATTGAACAGATGAAAAAAGAGAGAAGAAGCTTCTTCGGACCAAACGTGCTGAAACTCTGCGAGGCGGCTGACATTGTTTTCCTGGGACTTCATGGTGCGAACGGAGAAGATGGAAAAGTACAGGCAACATTTGACCTGATGGGAATCAAATATACAGGAACCGGATATTTAAGCAGTGCCCTGGCAATGGATAAGGGAATCACCAAGCAGATGTTCCTGATGAATAATGTACCAACACCGCGGGGAGTGTCTATGGTAAAAGAAGAAATGACCACAGATCTGAAAGCACTTGGAATGGAATTTCCTGTAGTTGTAAAAACCTGCTGTGGCGGTTCCAGTGTAGGTGTTTATATTGTGAATGATCAGGCCGAATATGAGCAGGCTCTCAAAGACGCTTATTCTTATGAAAATGAAGTCGTGGTCGAAGAATATATAAAAGGACGTGAATTTTCAGTAGCGGTTGTGGACGGAAAAGCTTATCCGATCATCGAAATTGCTCCGCTTCAGGGATTCTATGATTATAAGAATAAATATCAGGCCGGCTCTACGATTGAGACCTGTCCTGCCGAAATTTCACCGGAACTCACAGAGAAAATGCAGCATTATGCGGAAGCAGGAGCCAAAGCTCTGTTTATGGAAGGATACTGCCGTCTTGATTTCATGATGAAGGAGAATGGAGATATGTATTGTCTGGAAGCAAATACTCTTCCCGGAATGACACCAACCAGTCTGATTCCGCAGGAGGCAAAAGTTCTGGGAATCGACTATCCGACTTTATGTGAGAAACTGATTGAAGTTTCCATGAAAAAATATCCGACGCAGGATTTCACACTATAGAGCGTGTCTGCAGTAATTTATAGAATTGTTATAGATGCATTATTAAGAGAATTGCTATAACAGGAAAGAAGATATAAAAAATATTATGAAAAACTTAACTCTTGAAAATATCGCCCGCGTATGCGGCGGTACTTATTATGGTCCGGCTGATAAATTACAGGAAGAAGTAATGTCTGTTATCACAGACAGCAGAAAAGCAGAAGAAGGATGTCTGTTTGTACCTATTGTAGGGGAACGTGTAGATGCCCATAAATTTATCCCACAGGTAATGGAAGCAGGGGCACTGGCAACCTTGTCGGAACGGGTGCTTGATAACGCTGATTTTCCTTATATCGCAGTAGAATCTTCTCTTCAGGCAGTGAAAGATATTGCAGAGTTTTATTTAAAGCAGCTTCAGATCCCGGTTGTGGGAATTACAGGAAGTGTTGGTAAGACAAGTACAAAAGAAGTGATCGCATCTGTTCTGAACCAGAAATACCATACTCTGAAAACACAGGGCAACTTTAACAATGAACTTGGTCTGCCTCTCACAGTTTTTCGTCTGCGTGATGGAGATGAAATTGCAGTTCTGGAAATGGGGATCAGTGATTTCGGTGAGATGACCAGACTTGCGCAGATTGCAAGACCGGACACCTGCGTGATCACGAATATCGGTACCTGCCATCTGGAGAATCTGGGAGACAGAAATGGTGTTCTGAAAGCAAAGACAGAGATTTTTAAATTCCTCAGACCGGAGGGACATATTGTATTAAATGGCGATGATGACAAGCTTATCACAGTAAAAGAATATGAAAAGATAAAACCTGTATTTTTCGGAATGAGTAATGAATGTCAGGTTTACGGTGATAAGATTGTAAGCAGAGGTTTAAAGGGAATGACCTGCACCATTCATCTGGGGGATACGGCATTTACAGTTGATATCCCGATGCCGGGGCGCCATATGGTATATAATGCGCTGGCAGCAGCTGCAGTTGGAAATATTTATGGACTTACAACTGAGCAGATCAAAGCCGGAATCGAGAGCCTGGAACCGATCAGCGGTCGTTTCAGAATGATCGAAACAGATAAATTTCTGATCGTAGATGACTGCTATAATGCAAATCCCATGTCCATGAAAGCCTCTCTGGATGTTCTGCAGGATGGTGCAGGACGCAGAATAGCAGTCCTTGGCGATATGGGTGAACTTGGAGAGAATGAAGTTCTGCTTCATGAGGAAGTAGGAGAGCATGCCGGAAAATGTGATATCGATGTTCTTATCTGTACAGGTAAATTGTGCAGAAATATGGCAGAGAGAGCACAGCGGACAAATCCGGACCTGAAAGTAATCTATGAGCCGGACAGAGAAAGTCTGCTGGAGCATCTGGAAGGTTATGTACAGGATGGTGACACTATTCTTGTGAAAGCTTCCCATTTTATGAAGTTTGAAGAAGTAGTTACGAAACTGGAAAATATGTAAACACTTTTGTCTTTTTATGAGAGAATTTGATGAGCGATTTTAGTTCCATGATACCGGAAACAGCAGTATAATAATCCTGTCAGTTTATGAGCAGGCAGCGTGTTCAAGTGAGGAGGATGTTATGCTGGAGAAAGTTATGGAACTGCATTTCCTGCTGTATGCCATGATGTTAATGGGCGGACTGGGAGCACTGGGGATGCTGACCACACATCTTACCTACCGAAGAATGATCAGAAAAAATACAGAGGTTAAATCAAATCTCAAAGAGAAATGGACAAATCTTTGGAAAACAAGAGACAGGCTGTTGAACCGTATGAACCGGTTTGTCTGGTATCCGTCACTTTTCTGTATCGCTTTTCTTGGACTGGCTTTTTTTCTGTATTCCAAAGATGCACGATGGGACGGAATGCCGCTGGCATATCTTTATGTGGCTGCGATTATTCCGACAGCATTGCTTTTGCTGAGACAGGCGCTGGATTTTACATACAGAGAAGAACTTCTGATGAATTCTTTTTCTGATTATGTGGAACATGCCCGCACATGGGTAGAAGAAGTTCCGGTGCCGGAGAAGGCTGACGAAGCTGTAAAAGAGGAAATCGTTGAACATATTGCGGACAGTATCCGCCAGACTGCAGCAGCAGGAAGCCATTTCAGCGGAATGCTTACACCCGAGGAAGATGAGATTATGAGAGAAATCATAAGAGAATTTATGAAATAAAGACATGAAAATTCACTGCAAATGAGATACACAGGATCAGAAACAATATGGCAATGTAAAGTTTCTGATCCTGTACACATTTTAAGACAGAATAATTTATTATTCGTCATCCTCTTCAATTACCTGGATCTCCAGATAATCAAAATCAATCTGCTCTATAAAATTATCCTGATAAAATCTGGCTTTTCCATGTTTCTTAAAATGTCTGACTGTAGATTCCAGCCAGATTGGGTTTCCCAGATCCATTTCATAACAGATACTTTCCAGACCACGAAAAATCTTGTGGGTCCGCGTATCTTCGGAGTCATCGCAGATTACAGTATCTTTCAGTAAATGATTATCTTTCCATATTTTTCCCCATAAACGGAACATATCGGTAATACCTCCCTGTCAGAACTGCCACAGGCGGCAGAAATCTCATTGTCTAAGTGATTCCCAGTATAGCGGATTTTGGTAGGAAAGTAAAGAAAGTAAAAAAATGCTACTGCTTGTAGTAACTAAAATACTTATAGTCTTAGGCTTGATTATTCCGGTGGAATATTCTATAATAAAACCTAAATTTCCATAAATTAGCGTGTCAAAGTGCCGGTTCAGGAGAAAATCAGTTTTCATCTGGAAATTTGAAGACTGGTGTGGATAAGGTGAGTTCCATAACTGCATTTGTGATATGCAAAAAAACAGAATGGAGGAGACATTATGAAATTATACGATACCGGTGTGTATTTGCTGAATGGTCAGAAGATTGTTCCGGAGAATCAGGCAGATTTTCCTGTTTCCAAAGAGGAAGCTGCAAAGAGTACAATTGCCTATTCAATTCTGAAAGCACACAACACTTCCGGAAATATGGAGAAACTTCAGATTAAATTTGATAAACTGACTTCTCATGATATCACTTTTGTCGGAATTATCCAGACTGCACGTGCTTCAGGCCTTGAGAAATTTCCGGTGCCATATGTACTGACAAACTGCCATAATTCACTCTGTGCCGTAGGCGGAACTATTAATGAAGATGATCATATGTTTGGACTTACCTGTGCGAAGAAATATGGCGGCGTATATGTACCGCCTCATCAGGCGGTTATCCATCAGTTTGCAAGAGAAATGCTTGCAGCAGGCGGTAAAATGATCCTCGGTTCAGACAGCCATACACGATATGGCGCACTGGGAACCATGGCAATGGGTGAGGGCGGACCGGAGCTTGTAAAGCAGCTTCTTTCCCAGACTTATGATATCAATATGCCAGGTGTAGTTGCCATTTATCTTACAGGTTCTCCACGACCGGGCGTAGGTCCTCAGGACGTTGCGCTTGCGATTATCGGCAAGGTTTTTGCAAACGGATATGTGAAGAATAAAGTTATGGAATTTGTAGGACCCGGTGTTGCAAATTTAAGTGCTGATTTCCGAATTGGCGTAGATGTAATGACAACAGAGACCACCTGTCTTTCCTCTATCTGGCAGACAGATGAGAAGATTCAGGAATTCTATGAGATCCATGGCAGAAGTGAAGATTACAAAGAACTGAAACCAGGTGAAACAGCATACTATGATGGCTGTGTAGAGATTGATCTGAGTGAGATCAGACCAATGATCGCTATGCCATTCCATCCAAGCAATACATATACAATTGATGAACTGAAAGCAAATCTGGATGATATTCTGGCAGATGTTGAGAAAAAAGCACAGATCAGCCTTGATGGAAAAGTTCCATATACATTAAGAGACAAAGTAATTGATGGTAAACTTTATGTAGAACAGGGAATCATCGCAGGATGTGCAGGTGGTGGATTTGAAAATATCTGTGCAGCAGCTGATATCCTTAAAGGCAAGAGCATTGGTGCAGATGCCTTCACATTGAGTGTATATCCGGCAAGTACTCCGATTTATATGGAACTGGCTAAGAATGGCGTTCTGGCAGGACTTCTTGAAACGGGAGCTGTTGTGAAGACTGCTTTTTGCGGACCTTGCTTTGGTGCAGGGGATACTCCTGCAAATAATGCATTCAGTATCCGTCATACGACCAGAAACTTCCCGAACCGCGAAGGTTCCAAAATCCAGAATGGCCAGATTTCTTCTGTTGCACTCATGGACGCACGTTCTATTGCGGCAACTGCAGCAAACAAAGGTTTCCTGACTTCAGCAGAGGATTATACGGGTGGTTATACAGGACAGAAATATTTCTTTGATAAGACAATTTATGACAATCGTGTATTTGACAGCAAGGGTATAGCTGATCCGGGTGTAGAGATCCAGTTTGGTCCGAATATTAAGGACTGGCCGGAGATGGCTGCACTTCCGGAGAATCTGATCGTGAAGGTTGTTTCTGAGATCCATGATCCGGTTACTACAACAGATGAACTGATCCCATCCGGTGAGACATCTTCTTATCGTTCCAATCCACTTGGACTGGCTGAGTTTACACTTTCCAGAAAAGATCCTGCTTATGTAGGACGTGCGAAAGAAGTTCAGAAAGCTCAGAAGGCTATTCAGGAAGGAAAATGTCCGGTTGAGGCATTACCGGAGATGAAACCTGTAATGGATGTGATCAAAAAGGATTATCCGAATGTAAGCAAGGAAAATCTTGGTGTGGGAAGTACGATCTTTGCAGTGAAACCAGGTGATGGTTCTGCGCGTGAGCAGGCTGCTTCCTGTCAGAAAGTGCTTGGCGGATGGGCAAATATTGCCAATGAGTATGCGACAAAGAGGTACCGTTCCAATCTGATCAACTGGGGTATGCTTCCA
>ULMU01007201.1_pt1 | contig 12271 bp, 9 predicted proteins | sample 1951741 | NCBI WGS metagenome assembly ULMU01 (sample SAMEA4835559, study PRJEB28245) | human gut metagenome | biome: gut microbiome; material: fecal sample | place: Denmark | collected 2008
AATCGCAAAGCGCGCGCCGCCCGTTTTGTAGACCGTGTTTTTGTCGCCCGGCTTGGTGCGAGTGCCCTCAGGGAAAAGAAGCACCCACCAGCCGCGTTTGACAAACGCGCGACCGCGCTCCAGGAAGAGCTGGTAAGCACTGCGCCCTTCCTTGCGGTCAATGGCGATCATGCGCATGCTCTTTAGGGCCCAGCCGAAAAACGGAATCATGTGCAGGCTCTTTTTGTAGACAAAGCCCGCGGGATTGCCGAGGATCAACGGCAAAAAGAGCGTTTCCCAGGCCGACTGGTGTTTGCTCAGAACCACCACGGGCACTTCGGATGACTTGGGAAGGTTTTCCAAACCGATGACACGGTATTGAACGCCGCAGATCGCACGCAGCGAATTGACCATCAGGCGGCACCACACCAAGGCCACTTTGTTGTACCGAAATTCTGCGCTCGCAAAGGGCCACAGCAGCAACACGGTCGTGGCCGCCGGAATCAGCGTGATGGAAAACCAAAGATAAAAAATCCAGCCGCGAAGCGTATGCATAGCGTTTATTTCCGTTTTCTTCGTTTTTTGCTTCAAATGAGTGGTGACGTTACCGGGCCCCTTGATGACAAAACCGGCAGCACCTTCCGCAAAGAAGGCTCTCTGCCGGTTTTGTTCGCTCTAGGACTCAGAGCCTCGTCAGATGGCCAGACGCGAAAGTTCGGCCACTCGGTTCATGAGCGAATAGAGACGCTTTAGGAGTGCCAGACGGTTGAGACGCAGCTTTTCATCTTCGCTGTTGACCATCACGTCGGCAAAGAAGGCGTCGACGGGGTCCTTGAGCGGCGTGAGCGTTGCGAGCATGCCTTCGTATTCGCCCTTGTCGTAGAAGAGCTTGGCGATGGGTTCATGATCGCCCAAAACGTCGTGCAGACGCTTTTCAGCCTCTTCAACCAACAGTTCCTTATCCACCTCACCGGTTTGGACATCGGCCGACTTCTTGAGGATGTTGGCGATGCGCTTGTTGGCGGCGGCAAGACTTGCGGATCCCGGAAGCTGCATGAACTTGTGCACGGCGGCAAGCTTCTTGGGCGTCTGAGCCAGATCGGTGTCGTGCTTGGCAAGCACCGCATCGACTTCCTGAGCCGTATAGCCGGCTTCGCGCATCATCACGCGCAAGCGATCAAAGAAGAAGTGCGTCAGAGCTTCGGAAGCGTCCGTCACGCCCTCGACCTTCGTTTCGACCGCAAAGGCGATCGCCACAAGTTCGTCGAGCTTCACCGTGAGGTTCTTTTCGATCAGCATGCGCAACACGCCCAAAGCGTGACGGCGCAGCGCGAACGGATCCTTGTCGCCGGTGGGCATCTGACCGATGCCGAACATGCCGGCCAGGGTTTCAAGCTTGTCGGCAATGGCAAGTGCCGTGGCCACGGGGCCATCGGGGAGCACGTCGCCTGCAAAGCGCGGCAGATAGTGCTGAGAAACAGCCTGTGCCACTTCCTCGGCTTCGCCGTCGTGACGGGCATAGTACTCGCCCATGATGCCCTGCAGTTCGGGAAATTCGCCCACCATCAGAGTACGAAGGTCAGCCTTGGCAAGTTCCGCAGCTCGTTCGGCCTTGACGGGATCAGCACCGATCTTTTCGGCCACGGCGCGCGCAATGGCCTTGACGCGCAGCATGCGTTCGCCCTGGCTGCCGAGCTTGTTGTGGTACACGACGTGAGACAGACCGGGAACGCGGCTTTCGAGCGTCGTCTGGCAGTCCTGCTTATAGAAGAATTCGGCATCAGCCAAACGAGCGCGCACCACGCGAGCGTTGCCGGCGACGATTTCCTTGCCGCCATCGGTCGCATGAATGTGCGAAACCAGGCAGAAGCGGTTCATGAGCTTGCCCTGAGCGTCACGCATCGGGAAGTACTTTTGATTGGTCTGCATCGTCAGAATCAAGCATTCTTCCGGAACAGCCAGGAATTTTTCTTCGAATTCGGAAACGTAAACCACCGGCCATTCGGTAAGCGAATTGGCCTCGTCAATCAGATCTTCGGGCGCGATGAGCGTGCCGCCGGCTTTTTCTGCGGCTTCGTGCAGCAGTTTGACGAGCATTTCGCGGCGTGCGGCATAGTCAGCCATCACGTGGCCCTTTTCGCGCATCGTCTCTTCGTAGGCGTCGGCCGAAGCGATATCAATTTCGCCCGCGCTTTCAAAGCGGTGGCCCATCGTGGCGCGACCGGCCTTAAGACCAAACATTTCAACGTCCACGATGTCCTCGCCATAGAGCACCACCAAATGCTTGACGGGACGCACGAACTGAACCGTCGTCACACCGTCGGCGAGCTGATAGTTCATCACCTTCGGGATCGGCAAGGCCTTGACGGCGTCTTCAAGGGCCTTATGCAGGGCGTCCTTGACGGCCACACCGGCACGAATGCCCGTGTATACCAGCTGTTCGTTCTTGCCGTCGTTGACACGCTTGAGTTCAGAAACATCCGCCGTGATGCCCAGCGCCGCCATCTTCTTTGTCAGAGCGGCCGTGGGCTTGCCTTCGGCGTCCAGACCCACGCGCACCGGCACGAGGCGCTGTTCGAATTCCTTGTCCGGGCTCTTTTCGAGCACTTCGGTAATCAAAACGCCCATGCGGCGGGGTGCGCCGTAGGCCTTGACCGTACTTGCTTCAGTGAGCATCGACTGCGCGGCAAGCGACTTGTGCACGCCGGCGGCAAAGGCTTCGGACAACTTTTTCAGAGCCTTCGGCGGGAGCTCTTCGGTCTGCAGTTCAACAAATAAGCTCTTCATTTTTTATCTTCTCTCGCGACAAACTGGTAAATGACTTATGCCTTGAGCATCGGAAAGCCCAGGCGTTCGCGCGAGTCGTAGTAGCTCTGCGCCACGGCGCGACTGAAGTTGCGAATACGGGCAATGTAGGCGGCGCGTTCGGTCACCGAAATAGCACCGCGTGCGTCCAGAAGGTTAAACGTGTGGCCGGCCTTGAGAACCATTTCATAAGCAGGAAGCGCCAATTCAAGTTCCATCAGGCGCTTGGCTTCGCTCTCGAAGTAGTCGAACTGCTTGAAGAGCTTTTCGGGATCGCTCGCTTCGAAGTTGTACTTACTCTGCTCAACTTCGTTCTGGTGGAACACGTCGCCGTAGGTGAGCGTGTGTTCCTGACCGAGACCGTCCTTCCACTTGGTGTAGACCAAGTCAAAGACGTTGTCGCAATTTTGCAGGTACATGGTGAGGCGTTCCAGGCCATAGGTGATTTCACCCGTGATCGGCTTGCATTCCAAACCACCCACCTGCTGGAAGTACGTGAACTGGGTAACTTCCATGCCGTTCATCCAGATTTCCCAGCCCAAGCCCCAGGCGCCGAGCGTCGGGTTTTCCCAGTTGTCTTCCACGAAGCGAATGTCGTTGACGGAAGTGTCGATACCCAACGCGCGAAGGCTGCCCAGATACAAGTCAACGATGTTAACGGGCGAGGGCTTGAGCACAACCTGGTACTGATGGTGCTGGTGCAGACGGTTGGGGTTTTCGCCGTAGCGGGCGTCCTTCGGGCGACGGGACGGCTGTACATAGGCGGCACGCCACGGTTCAGGACCGAGGGCACGCAGGAACGTGGCCGTGTGCGAGGTACCAGCCCCGACTTCGATGTCAATCGGCTGCAACAGGGCACAGCCTTGTTTGTTCCAATACTCCTGCAGACGCAGGATCACTTCCTGAAAGGTAATCATGGTTCTAAAAAGTTGAAGCGCCCGGTCTCGACATGAGAACGCGAAGACGCGTCTGGACAAAAGAATTAGGGGATTTTAGTCGATTGGGGGAAAGGATGCTGTGCGACCATCCATCGCGGAGTCCTGGTAGAAATCTGGTTTCAAGGCAATCAGACTAGCTTTGCGTTACTATATCGAGAGCGTTTGACAACCATTGATGTTGCCAGTCTTCCTTGCAATCAGCCCTTCCCTCAATCCCTGAACTGTCAGTGAGCACGGGCTCTGTCCGAATAGGGATCAGGGAACCCCAGCGTCTTCATAATCTCTCGTTCTCGGGCTTCCATGGCTTCGGCTTCTTCATCTGTCTCGTGATCCCAGCCTTGTGCGTGCAAGGTTGAATGCACGAGAAGATGAGCGAGGTGAGATCGGAATGATTTGTTCTGTTCCTTTGCTTCGCGCTCCAGGACCGGCGTACAGATCACGATGTCGGCTTCAGCTGTCGGTTCTTGTTGGTAGTCGAAGGTGAGAACATTCGTGGCGTAGTCTTTGCCGCGGTAGGTTTTATTGAGCTCGCGCCCCTCTTCCAGCCCCACGAAACGCACACAGAACTGTGCCGGAACAGCAAGGGTTGCCAGAACCCACTGCGTCATATCCGCTCGGGTAGGAAGACGCTTTGAAGTATCGTCCGTTCGCTCGAATTCGATTTCACATGTTTTGTTCATTTTTTTCATCTTTATCCCTCATGGGACCGAAAAAGATTACAGCAATATCTCACTTCATCTCTTCATGTCAGAAGAAAACATCGTCTAACTACAGAATAGACTTTCGCTTAACAAATTATTTAATAATTTACATCTTTTTTAAATGAACATTTTTTGATATTATTCAATAATATAGCCATGCATTAATTTGATAGAGTCCTTTGTCTCTTTTTAGCCAACCAAGCAATCATCAAGAACAACCCTAAAACAATAGCAACATTGCATGTTTCTATTTTAAAGGGACAACCACCGCTGGATCTGGTTCGCTGTTAATCCTTTCTATACGATTTTTCAATCCAAAATCTGATTGATCTGAAACTCCATCAAACAGATCATATTTTTCCAGCTGACCTTCCGCCTCTATACCCAACCACGAAGCAATTCCTGCTGTGAAATTTAACCCAGACTTCTCGCTTTCAATAAATAAACGCCCCTCCCCCTGCGAGTCAATTTTCACAAGCGGTACATCATAGTGAAACTTGCTAATAGCATTATTGTGCAGCTTTAACCTCCCTCCCGATTCGCTATGCATTTGACCATGATCGCTAACATAAATTATGGAAAACTCGCGTCCAGTACTAACCTTGTGCCTGCTCAGCACATCATAGACTTTTGAAATGAAGAGATCCGCCTTCTTTATTGAACTTATATAGCATGCAACGTACTCAAAATAATAATCTCTAGACTTGAATGAATTTTTTAAATCTAACACTCTTCGACACGCATCTGGATGTGAACCAATGGTGTGAAGAACAAACAGTCTCTTCCCTTTAACATTATTATTTAACTTCTCTTGGAAAACAGGCAACAAAGATAAATCGCTAATATTTTTCGATGCATTTTTTTGCTTGCAAAGGAAGACTTTTTCTAGAGCCCTATTTGCAATTGCTGTTACAGGAGTATCGAAAACACCAATATATCCTTGATTGGACAACCAATATGTTTTGATCCCTGCAGAATTTGCCAGATCAATTAAATTCCTATCGTATCTAGGCTTCCAGGCTATTTTCTCGCCATCTGTTAGCATGTTAGTCAAAGAACCTACCGTATATACGCCTCCAGAAGTAAAACCATCGACCACACTAATTCCCGAAACCTTATCTAAAAAAGGGGTATTCGCAATAGGATACCCATAAAGATGAAAATAATCCTTTCTTGCACTTTCCCCCAAAATTATTACATAATCCTTTTCACCTCCGTCAAGAACGACATTAGTCCACGATGATGAGTTCACGTACTTTTTCAACTCATCCAAATTGTTATTAGTTTCTTTATATACAGAGAAAAAATTATAAAAAAAATCTGTCGGCTTAACACAAACCGTTAAAACCCCTACTGAAATAAAAACTAAAGCTTTTTTATTCCATGGCCTTATCACAATCTTCTTAGAGACGAAATAAGACAGCAATGCCAAAGCCGGAACCAAGACCGATTTCAAATAGACTTTTATTGGAACCTGTAGCAGAAACTCTGAGGCCTCATCCACATTTGTAGCTATGATAGATATCAATACTTGATAATCTATATTTCCATAAACATAAGATACAGGTGAAAATAGGCAGATTAACACCGAAAGAGGAAAAACAACGCACCAAAAAGTAATTTTTTCTGGAATAAAAAAACAAAGGAAAATAAAAACAGGTACTATATTGAAAAACTTATGAGACGAGTTTAACCCCATGAGTCCAAATTTTGCCAAAAGGAACACTGTAATTAGGTACCCCCCCCCGATTACAATACGAGGCAACCACTCACTAATATTTTTATTCATTTCATTTACGACAATAATTTTCAATAAATTATGTTACAGCGCCCCTGCTGTAGAAATAAAAAACAAGATTTTCCGTTTATCCACTAGCTTTAACCATGCAAGCGCCCCCAAAAAAAGGTCTCTTGGCGAAATTGGAACTGCTTTAGTTCTATTTTTTCCCAAACCAGCCATCAATTAATTCTGATTGCCGCAGTTCATTAAGTTCTTGGAACATCTTTCATCCGTTACATCTCATTGAGACATCGCCCTTCTTTCTGTACAAAGGATCGCATTCAGAATGCGCCAGAACAGCAAGGGCAACCAGACCTCACTAGGTCATATCCTCCCGGGTAGGAAGACGCTTTGACGTATCGTCCGTACGTTCGAATTCGATTTCAAGCGTTATTTTCTTCTTTGCCATGTTTCTCTTCCTTCGCAAGACGAGCTGCTTCTCGACGTTCCTGAACGGCAGCTTCCGCCGCTTTTTCGGCCTTCTCGTATGCCCTCACAATTGCACCAACCAAAGGATGGCGAACGACGTCTTCCGTTGTGAAGCGCACGATCGAAATGCCTCGCACGTCTTCAAGCACATTACAGGCGTGCGCCAGACCGCTTTTGACTCCTTTAGGCAAGTCCACCTGTGTCGCATCCCCCGTAATAACAGCACGCGTTCCAAAGCCGATACGCGTGAGAAACATCTTCATCTGCTCGGGCGTTGTGTTTTGCGCTTCATCCAAAATCACAAAAGCATTGTTGAGCGTACGCCCGCGCATGAAGGCAAGCGGCGCAATCTCAATGATCTGTTTTTCAATCAAACGTTGGGTCTTCTCAAACCCGAAGAGATCAAATAGTGCATCATAAAGAGGGCGCAAATACGGATCCACCTTCTGCACGAGATCGCCCGGCAAGAAGCCCAAGCGCTCTCCCGCTTCGATTGCAGGACGCGTGAGGATAATGCGCTCAACTGCGTCACGCTCGTAGGCGTCCACTGCGGCTGCAACAGCCAGATACGTTTTCCCGGTACCTGCAGGACCAACGCCGAACACCACATCGGTCTGCATGATGGCTCGCAAGTACTTTTTCTGGTTGGGTGTTCGGGGCTGAAGACCGGCTCGACGGGTTTTGAGCATGAACACTTCATCATCGTCAATGCTCGAACCTGTCTGTTCACTAAGCACTGCCATTTGCACATCATTGACAGAAATCTCTTCACCCACATGAACACGGGCTGCGCAGGCCTGCAAAACGGCCAAAGCTTTTGGCGCCTCCGCTCCGGCAATGCGGAAGTTATTTCCTCGGCGAGAGATCTTGGCATCGAACGCCGTTTCGATCTGGCGAAGATTTTCGTCAAGAGGTCCGACGAGCATGGCAAGCTCGCCTGCTGTCGCCTCAAAGATATAGACAAAATCCTTCAAGTCTTTTTCCATGTTTCTTTCTGACTTTAGGCCAACTCACCGCCCAATGTATGAGGATAGACCTCAGTGATACGGATATTTGCCATCTGACCGATGAGCGACTCGTCACCCTTGAAGTTCACCACACGATTGTTGTCAGTACGAGCCGACAAGAGTCCTTCACCTTTCTTGGCCTTGCCGAACACCAGGCAGCGCTCAACTCGGCCGAGCATGGATTGAGAGATTTCCGTAGCCTTAGCATCAATCACAGCCTGGAGAAGCTGCAGGCGCTTGAGCTTAACGTCTTGCGGCGTGTCATCTTTATAAGATGCGGCAGGCGTACCAGGACGTGCGGAATAGACAAACGAGAAGCTTGCGTCAAAGCCGACTTCACTAATCAACCGCATCGTCTCGTTAAAGTCTTCCTCTGTTTCACCCGGGAAACCCACGATGAAGTCCGTTGCGATACTGATGTCCGGTCGTACGGCACGCAATTTTGCTATTCGTCCAAGGTACCACTCGTGCGTGTACCCGCGCTTCATGGCGCTCAGAATTCGGTCTGAACCGCTTTGCACAGGCAAATGCACATGGTTAGCCAGCTTGGGCAACCTTCCGTAAGCTTCGATCAAGCGATCCGAGAATTCCTTGGGATGACTTGTGGTGTAACGAATGCGCTCAATACCGGGAATTTCGCTCACGTACTCCAGTAGCGCCGCAAAATCCACAGGATAACCGTCCGCACCACGGCCGCAATAAGCATTGACGTTTTGCCCCAGTAACGTAATTTCCTTGACACCCTGGCTAGCCAAATGCGCACACTCCACCAACACATCCATCAGGGGACGACTGATTTCTTCGCCGCGCGTATAGGGTACTACGCAGTAAGAGCAGTACTTGCTGCAGCCTTCCATCACAGAGACAAAGGCTGTTGCTCCGTTTGCTGTCGGAGCCGGCAGGCAATCGAATTTTTCGATTTCAGGAAATTCGATATCTACTTGGGGTTTGCCCGTGCGTTCTCGTTCAGCAAGAAGCTCAGGCAAGCGATGCAACGTCTGGGGACCAAAGACCACGTCAACCCAAGGCGAACGTGAAAAGATGCGTTTGCCTTCTTGGCTGGCAACACAACCACCCACGGCAATACGCATGGACGGTTTTTCTTTTTTGAGTTCTCTCAGTCTGCCCAAATCCGAGAAGGTCTTTTCCTGAGCTTTTTCTCGGATCGAACAGGTAACGACAACCAACAGATCTGCGTCTTCAGGCTGAGCGGTACGCTCATATCCATGCTCGCGCATCAGATCAATGATGCGAGCGGAGTCATAATCATTCATTTGGCAGCCAAAGCTGCGGAGATAGATTTTTTTTGCGTTCACGGTTTATGTCCGGTGGCTAAAGGATTATTGGATATTGAGTTAACACTCAACAATATTTACCGCCAAGCCTCCACGACTTGTTTCACGGTATTTTGATTGCATGTCTTTGCCTGTTTCAAACATGGTCTGCATGACTGCATCGAGACTTACAAAATGACTACCGTCCCCCGCAAGAGCTAAACGAGCGGCATTCACAGCCTTGACAGCCGCTACGGCATTGCGTTCGATACAAGGAATTTGCACTTGGCCGGCTACAGGGTCACATGTAAGACCCAGACAGTGTTCCATGCCGATTTCTGCAGCGTTTTCCACTTGTCTCGGATTAGCACCCAATACTGCGGCTAACGCTCCGGCAGCCATTGAGCAGGCAACACCTACTTCACCTTGGCAACCCACTTCGGCACCTGAAATAGAGGCGTTGCTCTTGTAAAGAAGGCCAATGGCGCCTGCAGTGAGCAAAAACTCACGAATGCCTTCAGGATTAGCTCCGGGGATAAACGTGCGGTAATAGCGAAGCACTGCTGGAATCACACCCGCAGCACCGTTGGTTGGACTTGTTACCACTCGCCCACCGCAGGCGTTTTCTTCTCCGACAGCAAAAGCCCAAGCGTTGATCCAATCCAGAACACTCAAGGGATCGGAAGCTGAGTTGACATGTTTCAACCGTTGCGCCAGATGTTTCGCGCGACGCTTGACGGCAAAAGGTCCGGGCATCGGACCTTCTGTTTCCAAGCCTCGATTGATGCAGTCGTTCATTGCATCCCAAACGGCATCAAGCTCCTTGTCGATCTCTTCATCGGTGTAATGCACGCGTTCGTTAGCACGTGCAATCTGAGCAAACGACAGATTGTTTTTGATAGCCAGTTCAAGAAGTTCCGTACCGTTGCCATATACGTAAGGTAACGGCAGAGCTTTGCTCTTGGTAACTGCTACAGGTTCATTGGGTACATCCGGATCGCGTTCGCTTCCGGCCACAATAAAACCGCCGCCCACGGAATAGTAACGGCGACACAGCAGGCAATTGCCTTGTTCATCCAGTGCCGCCAAATCCATCGCGTTAGTATGAAATGCGCAAACCTTGTCAGCCAAAAAAATCATGTCTCTGTTGGAATCAAAAGCAATGCTCTTGATTCCTGCGAGCTTGAGAACATGGTCTTCTTCAGCCACTCTAGGAATCTCTACCGATTCTTTGCCGGTTACCGTTGCCGGAGCTTTGCCTGACCAACCGAGGATCACGGCCTTGTCGGTAGCGTGACCTCGGCCTGTGGCACCAAGGCTTCCCATCAACTCGCAAACCACGCGCTCCGTTTTGAGTAAAAGTTCCTTTTTCTGCAGCTCCTGCACAAACAGCAACGCAGCCCGCATCGGTCCGACGGTGTGGCTCGAGCTCGGACCGACCCCGAGCTTGAACATTTCAAAAACACTGGCAGCCATATTGCTCATCTCGATTAGATTTGCTTGTCCACAACCAATGCTGCTTCACAATGCGTGCGCGGGTCGGTTTTGACATCCACGGGTACACGATCGCCGATCTTCACCTCCTGCGGCAAACGAACCAACGCCACCGTAAAGGGACCTTCGGGCACGCGAGCAATGGACGTGCAGGGATATTGCGTGCCGTTGAGTACAACGTAGGGAACTTCAACAAGCAGTGACGGATCGAAAGCGACATCAAAGGCAACCAACTGCATGCGATCATAATTGCCGGCCTTAAAACGGGCTTCCGTCAGGGCTCGACCGATGAAGATACGATCCGGATCATCGAAATTCAGAGCACCGTCAAGACCGGTTTCAAGCGGGCTAGAGCTTTCGTCAAGTTCAAGTCCGGCTGCAGGTTCGCGCGCAAAAATTCGCAAAGCATCCCATCCGGTCTGCTCGCCTTTCTTTGCTCCTGCCTTGATGAGGTTCTCACTCAACGCCTTGATGTTGGCTTCGGGACCTATCGCCAAACACATCCATCCCATATCGATGAAGCGAATGCCAAGACTTTCGACCATCTGTCCGGGTTGGAGAGAAATGCCATCAATCGGAAGCTTGCCGACAAAGTAGAAACCTGCAAGCGCTTCAACGCCAACATCAGCTTCAAAGGCAACGCTCACCTGACGAATCCAGGCTTGAAGGGCATCGGTTTCGTCACCCGCAAGAATGATTTCGTAGGCATCAGTTGCTCGGCGCGCAACCCAGGGCGTGCCCAGCACACCGCCGGTAGCGTTCATTGCCACCGAGCGTTCTACACCTCCCACAGCAAGCTTTGTGACGTCACTCGTCAGCAGTCGAGCCAAAAACTTTTCTGCCCCCTGTACCTTAAGAATCGTCACAGGGGTGTCATTGAAGATCACAAGATCCAAAGCCATTTTTTCTATTTTTCGTTAAGTAGTGGTTTTCAATAATCAGTCTTCACGCACACAGTCGAGCATGTACTTAATCGCGCCGTCCGGTTGCTTGACCTTTACGAGACCGTGAACGTCGCTTTCAAAACCAGGGAAACGGCGAGTGAAGTCACGCGCAAAGCGCAGATATTCAACAATCTTGGAATTGACGCGTTCGCCAGGCACCAACAGCGGAATTCCCGGCGGATAGGGAGTCAACAGCACAGCAGAGATACGCCCTTCCAGAGAGTCGATGGGCAAACGATCAATTTCACCGTGTGCGAACTTGGCGTAAGCATCGGTTGGACGCATTGCCGGAATCATTTCAGAGGTGTACATCTGCGTGGTCAAACGTGCCACGTCATAATCGCGATAGACCTCATGCACACTCTGGCAGAGATCACGCAGGCCCATGCCTTCATAATGCGGGAATTCAGAGAGGAAACGAGGCATCACGCGGTAGAGCGGCGAGTTAGCGTCGTATGCATCCTTGAACTGTTGCAGTTCCGTCACCATCGTGTTCCAACGCCCCTTCGTGATGCCGATCGTGAACATGATGAAGAACGAATAAAGCCCCGTCTTTTCAACAATGATGCCGTGCTCCGCCAGGTACTTCGTCACAACGGCCGCAGGAATACCCGTTTCGGAGAAGTCGCCTTCCACGGACAACCCTGGAGTCACAATCGTTCCCTTGATGGGGTCGAGCATGTTAAAGCCCTCCGCCACCGAACCAAATCCGTGCCAGCTTTCGTTGGCGTGCAGCATCCAGTCTTTCTGGGTGCCGAAACCCTCGCTCGGCAACTTTTCCGGCCCCCAAACGGTGAACCACCAGTCGTCATAGTTTTTGCCAACTTCTCGCATCGCACGACGGAAATAAACGGCTTCGGCAATGGACTCTTCAACAAGAGCCTTGCCTGCACGTCCCTCCATCATGGCGGCAGCCACGT
>ULMU01031374.1_pt1 | contig 11564 bp, 9 predicted proteins | sample 1951741 | NCBI WGS metagenome assembly ULMU01 (sample SAMEA4835559, study PRJEB28245) | human gut metagenome | biome: gut microbiome; material: fecal sample | place: Denmark | collected 2008
ACGCTGGCACTGAACTGTTCTCCTACTTTTCCTATAAAATCCTTTGGCTGGACGGTTATTACTATATTTTTTGCAAAAACTAGATTACTAGAATTATAGCCCAAAACTATAGCAAAAAATAATGTAAAAGTAACAATTTTCTTCAACAATTTTTTCATAATTGCATTCCTCCATAGTATTTTAATACGTAAACTGCTCATAATTATTATTCAAATTATAATACAATAGTATGATAAATTTCGAAATATTGTAACTAAATAGATACCAATTACAAATATTCGCTTGTAATCAATATTACCATATCAGCTCAGCAGTAATACAAAGCATTACGCAAGTAAAATCGTATAAACTGCTTCCTTTAGTTAGGACACGGAGCATTACATCACAAAAATCTTTAAATAGTAATCAAGTTAATTTTATTATAAAATGAGTTCATAATATCTGATATTTCCATAGTAACATTATTCTCAATTTCCAACGAGTTTTTATTTTCTTCAATTGCTCTTAAAAATGTAACCAGTTCATATCTAATTCCTTCTCCATCCAATTGATAAAAATATCTTTTATTATTCAAAGGATTTTCATATCTAAGTTCAAAATAATCAGTCTTCCACCAAGGCGAGGGAACATACACATATCCTCTAGTCCCAGAAATTAATAATTCACCTTCAGATTTTACACCAATCCCAACTTTTACATTTGCTACAGCCTCAGGGTACACAAATGAAATTTGTGAGAAATCGTCAAATTTAAATTTATCATTTAAAATATGTGACACAATTTTATAATCCCTATATTTTGTCCCTAATATTTGAAAAACTGGCAACAATGCTGTAGGTGCCCATGCTGTCATACTATTCCATATGTATTTTAAATCATTATTATCATTCGGATTAAAATTCTTTAAACTTGTACATGTAGCATCTATTGAAACGACTTTTCCTATCTTTCCGGTTTTTACTAATAAAAGCAGCCGTTCATAAGCTGTCGAATATGCAGTTCTTAACCCTTCAGTTAAAATAAGATTATTATCATTAGCAATCGTAAGCAATTCTTTACATTGATTTTTATTTAACGCAATTGGTGATTCACATAATACATGAACACCTTTCTTTAATGCTTGTTTTACCTGTTCATAATGTATATCCGGATGAGAGTGAATGTAAACTGCATCAACCTTATCCAGTACATAATTATAGTTATCTGTAATATAATAATCATTATTTTCGCGGAGATCTAATTTGTCTTTTAGCTCGGTACAAATTGCCACAATCTTTAAACCATTAACAAATGCAGCTTCATTTATTACTTTATTAAGGTATTTTGAATTTCCTACTAACCCTAACGAAATGGATCTTTTTTCTTGACGTATCTCCGTAGAAGATATTCCTTTAGTTCGATCAAGATATACAACCTTACAATAATCTTCAAGGTAATCGAAATATCCTCTCCAATCCGATCCTACAGTGAAAACATCTATATTCAATCTTCGAATATCATCTATCTTTTGTCCTTCATATTCTTCTACTATTATTTCATCAGCAATTCCCAATTTTCTAACTGCCTCTATTCTCTCACTTAAAGATTGATGAACATTTATTTTTCCACGGTTCTTATCGAAATCATCCGCTGTAATACCCACAACTAAATAATCACCTAATTGTTTAGCTCTTTCTAATAATCTGATATGTCCAAAATGCAAGAAATCGAATGTTCCATATGTAATAACTTTTACCATATCCGAATTTTCCTTTTCTTATATTATTCCACGCTTTTCCATATCTTTAAACGCATTTATTAATGTAGTATTGTCCTCCTTAGTCAAGTTACCTATATGACCTACTCTAAATATACTATCCTTGTACACTCCTCCATTTGGACAAATCCAAATATTATATTCATCCTTAAGGCAAAGAAATATATCATAGGCAGATGCTGTAATTGGTTTTAATGGTGTAACAGCATTAGACAATCTTTTAGATACAATTTCAAATGGTAAATCTTTAATTTTATTTCTGAAATCCAATGCTTGCTCCGCTATTTTCTCATTTTCCTTTTCAACACCGCCATCTCTATCTATCTGGTTTAAACGCAAATTTATCTGTTTCAATATTCCTACAGCTGGTGTAAATGGAGTTTGTCCTCTCTCAGCATTTTTTAAAGCATCTTTTAAATTAAAATACATACTTCTTACATTGTTATCATTTACTCTTTTTATAGCTTTTGAAGATAAAACAATAATAGAAACTCCTGGTGGGCAGGCCAATGCTTTCTGTGAACCTGTCAGCATAACATCAACTTCCAATTTTTCCATATCAAAAGGGTCAGCTAAAAATGAACTAATAGAATCTACAATCAAAAAGAGGTCATTCTTCTTACAAAAATCACTAATTAACTTTATGTCATATAACATTCCAATGGATGTTTCATGTAAATTAACAATAAAAGTTGTGTAATTTTTGCCATCATAAGGCATAAGCTTCTCCGATGTTAATGTTTCTCCCAATTCAAGTTTTATTTCAGAATATGGAATTTCATGTATACTACACAATTCTACAAACCGTTTTCCAAAACTACCTCCATTAACCACTAATGCCCTGTCATCTTTAGAAAGCGTATTCATTATTGTTGCTTCCATTGAAGCTGTTCCAGAGCCTGTAATAAATATAACCTTAGAATCATTGGGTGCTTTTGCAAACTTTTTAATCAGTCCTTCACTTTCTAACATCATTTCCGAAAATTCAGATGTTCTAAAATATGGCACTTGCTGACTTCCCATTAAACAAATTTCCGTAGATGCTTGTACTGGTCCAACTGTAAAATTAAGCATTTTTTCCTCCTTATACAAAAAATTTTTCTTTACAATAATTATATGGTGTATCTGCAATAGACATTGAGTTATTAAGAATTTTAGTTGCAAAATACAAATCATGAATTGCTAATCCATAATAATAAACTAATATCCTCTCTTTATCATTTTCTCTTCCATTCTTTTTTCCAAGCAATACATCCGTAGTATTCTCAATTGATTTAAATTCATCAAAATACTTAAACCCTTTAATTTGTTCTATCTCATCTGTGAATACTTTGTCAAAAAAGAGATCACAATTTTGGAATCCCAAAGTCATAATTGGAATGACTGTACACCCTTCATCAAAACATTCATCAGAGCAAAAATTATCAACAGTTCTAGTCACAGCAGATATTACAACCTCTGAACCTTTTATTGTTTCTTCATACGTATCACATAAAACAAATTGAATGTTATCAAAACTCTTTAATCTATCTATTAGCCTATTCTCTTGACCATTATGCTTATAAAGTTTCAAAACTAATTTCCGTTCCTGTAATCTACTAACTAATAACGATATACATACAGTCATAATATTCCCCAAACCTATTAAACCAATAGTTGTAAACCCATCCTTACCATACATAAGTGCTGCGTGCGCTGCTGCTGAGCCAGTTCTCAATGTAGTTATATATTCACCATCAATTAAAGCTTTCAATACTCCAGTATCAGCTTCATAAAGCAACATATCACTCATCATGGTTGAACGAACTTCTTTGTCTTTCAACAAATGCCTTCCTATCATTTTAGTCATCGCAATATTTTCTTCTTCATACATACATGGCATGATAGCATAATAATCACCATTTTCCTGACTAATTCTTGTTTTTGGTGGCATAACAAAATCATTTTTATGTCGCAATGCATATTCAATCCAATCTAAATACACATCCGAATTTAACCGGCTACATATTTTTTTTACAGTATTAAAATCAATAATTTTCATTATATTTTCTCCATCACATACTTGTTTTAAATCAGATTTTATTTTTATATGTAAGAATAAATTCTTTTATCAATATATTGGCCTTAAAATAGCACTCAATAATTATTAAAATTGTATATAAAAGAAAATATTTCACATATAACAGATATAAAATTATTTGCACTCATCCAATATTCTTTTAATAATATAATCACACTTCCTTATCCCATTTGAAACCATTATTTATCTCCGTGTTACTTTTACTAATTTCATACGCTTCAAAATCAAACAAAAAATCTTTTAACTCATTTTCAATATATTTTATTTCATCATCATGTCCTAAAATCTTTTTATATAACTGAGTTCCTTTTATTGAACGTTCTGGATTGAAATACTTTTGTTTTGAAGTATGATTTTCCTTTTTCAACCCTAAAAATTTTACTATTAGATCTAGTGTTTTATCATATTCAAATATCATTTGTTCTAAATTCACTCTTAAAACTCTCTCATTATCTTCATCATATTTAATACACTCCCTCTGCCTTCTATAATATTGAACAAAATTTTCTGGATTTTTTCTAGGCATAAACATACCATCTGGCCATTGATATGAAGAAGCAATATATAAGTCCCTTGGATCCCTATCTATAACTATCGCATATGGATCTTCAAAAAATGGAAAACTCTGTGTGGGATTATTTCCCTCAAACGGCTGATCCAAAACAATAATTTTTGAAAAATCCCCCCCAGCATTCTCAATAATTTTATTCATATAATCCCTAGCATTTTCATAAAAATTATCAGGGTTTACAGATATCCTTATTTTTCTCATAGGCCAGAATTCATAATTTTTTCTAAATAGTTGTTCATAATATTTAATTATAAATTTCTTAAAGAACAGTTTAACAAAAGAGTTCATCCAACTTGTATTTTCATAATCAAAATTCTCAAGCCCATAATATGTTGCCTGCGTTATTGAATTAATAAATTTAATAGTATCATTCTTATATTTTGTGGGATCTAGATATAATTTTTTTACAAACGGTACATCTGCATATCTAGATGCATCTAAGAATCTTTTAATTGCAACATCACCGGACAGTTCACGACTATATTGTTTTACTAAATGATATTCTAAATCTTGCATACCGTCTACTTTAAAAGCAAACATACTCTCTGCCCTATCTAATACTTGAATATCATTAAACTCTTTCAATAAGTCCTTGACCGCACTAGAACCAGTACCACCAAATCCACATGCTCCAATAATCATTGCTTTTCTCCTCTCTTTTTTCCAAAAATCAAATTTAAAGTTTGGTTCTTATAAAATATTAAACAAACAAAAATAATAAATAGTGTATTAAAAATAAATCCACAATAATAATTTTGCACTTCAAAACTTATAATATAATATCCCAATATATTAACCATCATAAAAAGCAATTCTTTAAAATTTCTAATATTATATTCTCTACTAATGTAATAATCAGATATCAAATACCAAACAACCATTGTTATTACAGATGCAATAGAAAAACCAATTGGTTTATGCGTAAACATGTAAGCTAAAACATTCAAAATTACTGAAATTGCTAAAACAATACTAGTTATTACAAAATATAAATTTTGCTTCTGTAATGCTTTATAGTGATTAATTATAATCATTGAGATAATAATATTAATCGTAATACTAGGAAATAGAACTCTAAATATATTTAATGATTCAATATAATTTGGTAAAAAATAATTTACAACTATGCATAACGGATAATAGGCAAGTTGAGAATTAAACGCAATAATCATAATAACAATCAAAGTCTTTGTATACGAATTTTTCATCTCAGCCTTATTCATTCTCTTTAAAGAAGGATATAAAACTGTCGATATGGCAGATATAGCTATAACAATAATCTTTAACATACTATACGCAAACGAATAAATAGAATATATATTAATATCAAATAAAATTGAAACAAATTGACGATCAATTGTTAATATCAAATTAGCAATCATATCAGCCACCAATAGCATAAAACCGACTTTGAAAGCGTTAAATATATTTGCTCTTTCTTTCTTAAAGGAAACTGATTTTCCAAAAGAAATTGATTTATAAAAAATACAATATTGTACTGAAAGTATAAGATATACCCCAAAAAACAAGACAACATAGGCTCTATATAGAACTAAATTCACGTTCAAAATTTTTAATAGCCATAATAACAAAACAATTATTAAAGACATAAAACTTTTTAATGTATTTCTAAAGCTTAATGCATCAAATTCTCCTATTGCTATAGATATTTTTTCAAAGTAATTTGATATATTATTAACAATAAGAAACAATCCTAACATAAAAAAAATAAAAATATATTCTCCCTTCATAAAAGAAATCGAAATCATTATAAATGCAATAGTGAAAAATAATTGAATTATACACAATACTTTAAAATATAACCTAAACTTCTCCTTAGGTAGAGTATCAAAACTGTATCCTCCAAACAACAAATAAATCCCATTGGCTAAACCCAAATCGCAGAATACAATATATGTCGTATACAAATTAAAAATTTTATAATAACCATATCCTGTAACGCCTAAAATATTTGGTAAAATAAATCCAGATATTACCCCTGATAAAACAATTAAAATGTTACTTATAAACATTTTAAAAACATTTCTTTCAAATTTTTTATCTATCATTTTCTCAATACTCCCGTCATATCATTAGCCTGATTATATAAATTTCCAAACCAGCAATTAACTGATAGGACTAAAAAAACTAATGGAACATATTGACTACCTTCCATAAATAGAACACATAGCACGAAAAAGCAATATCCCATACAACGTATTTTTCTTTCATTCCATAATCTTATAAAAGTATTAAAACATCTTTTTATCAGCCATATAAATAACGCAAATGAAAAGAAACCACCAGTAAACAAAATATCTAAATATAAATTATCTAAAACACTAATATATTGTAGATTAGATAATCTAATCCATTCTTCAACACTCAAATTACCAACTCCAATTAGTGGATGATTAAAGATGCATTGCCATGCAAATTGCCACATACTAAATCTTATGTTTAATGTTCTAACCTTACTTAGACCTCTAGTATTTATCTTGCCCAATGCATTCTGTATATAATACAAATCATCGAAATTAAAACAAATATATTGAAATCCTATAAAAATCATAATTATACCAATTATAAGTAATGATTTATTAATTTTTATAATATATTTATCCATAAATAACAATAAAACAAAAAGAATAACACAAACCAAAGCGCCTATCGGTTGCTCAAGAATCAATGTTAGCACCCCTAAGCAAACAATACATATGACTTTTTTTCTCCAATATGCATCAAAATAATTTAAAGCTAATCCACAGAAAATAAGTGGTATTAAAAAACCTCCTAATTCCTGTTTTTGTCCTAAAATCCAAATTTTCAATTCTGGATTTGTTACCCTATAAACAAGACCTTCTGGATATAATACAACAGTTAAAAAATTTAATACTAACAGAATAAGTCCTGTGTTAACTATAGCACTAATTTTATTGTAAGTTGCATTTTTGTCGGCCAAAATAAAGGCTATTAACCCCATTCCTGGTAAAAAATGAGCTATTGGCTTACTAATATTTCCATGCGATATAATTGTAGAAAATAAAACAATTAAAAATAAAAAAGCAATAATCATCCAATCTTTTTTAATTTTTCTATTTAAAAATAACATTTTAATGATATAACATATAGAAACTATCATTCTAAATATATTAAATATTGTATCTAAAAGCGAAATATCTTCTACAATAGCCGGTTTAAAAAGAATAACTATAATAACAGCATAATAAATATATGTTTTTGATAAAAAAAATGAATTTTGTGTTTTTAATATGAATGAATGTCTTTTCATTTTACTCCTATGTAATTTATATATAACTAATTTTATTATTCATTTAATATACTTATAAATTCGCGATAATAATTCATAGTTGAAAATTTATCATTGCATATATCGACATTTTTTTTTGAATGCCTGCATTGAGTTAATATTTGATCTACATAAAATGTCATATATCTATCAATAGTATTTCTTTCCAACAATATCGCATCATCATTTGTGATATATTCAGGAATTCCACCTGACTTTGTTGTAATTAAATTAGCCCCACAACATATAGCCTCAACCATTGTCAATCCAGCAGGTTCATCCCACATTGAAGGTAGAACTACAACATCTGATCCAGCATAAATAGTAGGTAAATCCTCTTGATTAACATATCCGGTAAAATATACCTTTTCCTTTAAATCATTAGCTAATTTTAACAGCTCATCTTCATAAGAATCTTTAGCTTTAACACCTTGAATGAAGCTTCCAACTATTAATACTATGTAATCTTCTCTGTCTAACTTTTTACATGCCTGTAAAAGTACATCAATTCCTTTTTCTTTACTTAATCTTCCTACATAAACGATAATTTTCTTGTTTACAGGCAAATGATATTTTTCCACTATTTGCTTTTTGCATTTATCATAATTCTTAATTTTAAATATCTCTGTATCTATACAATTGTAAAGAATTTTTATTTGCTCTTTTCTTACTGGACCAATTGCATTTTCTTTAGATTTAATTTGGCTGGCTACAAATTTACTTACACATAACATGCCCTTACATTTTGCAAAGACATCTTTACATTTTGCATTTATCCTCGGTACATTATGAAAATGGTAATAGTAATCACCAGTATACCTAGATAATTTAATTATCCATGCAATAGGAATATTATTTTCCAAAATAACTTTATCATAAATATTCTTTCTCAAATGAATACTGCATTTTAATATATACCAACACAAAGAAAATACTGTAGCATATGAAATAGATTTTTTATTCTTTCGTAACACTTGAATACCTTTAAACAAAATCCTATCAAATGCCTTGATAATCATCGGTCTTTTAATCCAAATAAACTCAGTATTTGAATATTTTTTTGAAATATTAAAAGCATTTTTATCATAATAAGAAAATATTGTTAACTTATTATCGTTATCTTTATTTCCTTCTTTAACCAAATGCTCAACTAATGTAGCAACCGCTCCTCCCTTTACAGCCGGTACTGGAAATGCACCATTTGAATCAGCTATAAAAATTGCAATATTCATGGAACATTACCTCCTATACAATAGTGCTTCTTTTTGTATTTTTTTCACTCTACTATTGTTATAAATAATACTTACCAGCTTAATTATAATGTTTTTAGGCATACATTGAACAATACCATCAATTATCTTCTTTTTATAATTTCTTTTATCTTCCTCCATCGGATCGTCCCAAGGAGTTAATTCCGCATATATTTTATATTCTTCCTGCATAGGATGAGTTGTTTTCTTATACCAAGGTCTATTTACAATCCAAAATGAACTTGTCATATGCACCAATATCGGATTTTTTATAGCCTCATCAATTTTCTTTTTTCCATAGAATCTCTTAACATTACGCAATTTTATAAGATCTTCATATGACATTGTCTGCATCATCGAATATGTGTTATATTTAGGATGAAGAATTTTAATCTTACCTTGCATAACTGCATTAAACACAGTCTGCTCCATAAAAAAAACATATCCATTGTTATCATGTACATATTTCCTAACCTTATCTCCCATGCAATCCTTGCGCCATTTATCCAGATCAAAAAGTATTACTCCGCTATTACAGTACCTTGCATTTTTTCCTAACCCTAATAACTCATAATATTTTTCTCCCAAGCAGTCAATGACCGCAGCCGCACTGCTTTCTCCCATATCCAGACTCCAAAGTTCTTTTAGAGATCCAATATTAAGTACATCTCCATCAAGATATAACACTTTTTCAACTTCCTCTGGCAATAATTTGTCCAAAAAGAGTCTGCAATAAGAATCAAATATCCATTTTTCTTTTATTTTCTTTAAATGAAGATGCTCTGACTTGTTTATATCAGGCATAGGAATAAATATAATTCTTCTGTTATATTTATCTGCTAGTTGCTCCATTTTTTTCTTATTATCTTCTGTAAAATTTTTTTCAATTACATATACATTGATTTCGTCTATATCTTTATTATTTTCAAAAATTGAAACAATTGACGTACCTGTAACTTTTGCAAATGAATCACTTGCATGATATACAATATTCATATTATTTTTCCATTGCCTTAACTATTTTTTCTACACCATCTTTGAAAGACACTTTTGGTTTCCATCCTGTACTTTTCAACTTATGTATATCAGGTTGTATACTAACAATTCCTGCTGCAGTATATGGTACAGTTCCAAAATTGAGCTTACTATCACTTTTAAGAATGCTCTTCATCTCTTGTACAAAATCTTTAAGTTGTCTGCAATCACCACTCCCAAAATTATAAGCCCCATCATCACATTCTTTATGGCACAAACCAATAATGCCTTCTATTGCATCATCAACAAATAAATAATCCCACATTTGCGTACATGGTGTCATATCGCAAGTCTCGTTAGCACGCATTTTTTTTATATTGCTCATTATCAGTGTATTCTCATAATCACCCGGACCATACAAACTGAAAAACCGCGGTTCTTTAAGTGATACATTATTTTCTTTGCAATAATTATATGCATCTTTATAAAACAGAACTTTGTACTTACCATAAGCAGTGTTTGGCTTACACTCAGTTTTTTCTGAAATCATCTCATTGCTTATTCCATACTCAGCCTGACTTCCCGCTGTAACAATTCTTTTGCAGCCATAGTCTATCAAACTTTTGACTGCTTTCATGTTATTTTCATAGTTTGTCTTTTGAAGCTCATCATCAAGCCTAGTCTTTCCTCTTGTTCCATTCCAGGTTAACAAGACAGCACAATCAACTGGTCCAACCAACGCACCAAGCTGATCATAATCTTCCAAATTCAACTCAATTACTTTTGTATTCTGTATTGTTCCAATGAAATCCTTTTGTTTATTTCCTACACGTACTACAGCTATAACTTCCCATCCAAGCTCTGCTGCTTTTTTTACAAGAGGCAATCCAATAAAACAATTAGCTGCGGTTATACATATCTTCATAATTCATAATTCTCCATAACATGAGCAAACACTTTTTCTGCATTCATCTCATAATAATCTCTTAGGAAATCCTGATTTCCTATTTTTGATGTATATGTATCCTGCAATCCAGCACGATATAAAACAGCATGCTTTTCTTCTATTTCAGATAATGCCTCTGCAACCGCACCACCAAATCCACCTACAACATTATGTTCTTCCATTGTAATAACTAGCTTTGAATTTAATGCCAACTCTTTTATTTCATCGTTACACAAAGGTTTCACTCTCAAAACAGAAAATACACCTGTACTTACTCCTTTATTTTCAAACATCTTTTGGAGTTTTTTTCCTTCGCCAAGTAAAGTTCCACATGTAATTATATTTATATCTTTTCCTACGGAAGTATATCGTTGTAATTTTGAAGGATTTATTATATCATTTTGTTCATGGAACACCGCTTCTTTTCCTCTAGCCATCCTAATAAATGCAGGCCCATCAAAACTAACTGCCTCCTTAAAGCATGCAACTGCATCAACTTCATCAGATGGAACGTATACTTTCATATTTGGTAATGCTCTCATCATAGCAATATCTTCTGTTGCATGATGTGTCATTCCCAAATCTCCATATGCGAATCCACCGCCTACTGAAAGGATTTTTACATTAGCATTGTGATAACATATATTATTACGGATTTGTTCTATTCCTCTTAATG
>ULMU01017803.1_pt1 | contig 11349 bp, 8 predicted proteins | sample 1951741 | NCBI WGS metagenome assembly ULMU01 (sample SAMEA4835559, study PRJEB28245) | human gut metagenome | biome: gut microbiome; material: fecal sample | place: Denmark | collected 2008
CTTCAGACCTGACGGCGCCAGCACCATGAAGTTGTGTGCAAAGCGCTTGTCCTGAGGGTTCTGCCGGGCAAAGTAGAGGTCGATGTATATGAAAGCCGCCATGAGAAAGGTCTTGCCGGCGCCCATCGGCAGGCTGAACAGGTAATCAGTGTAGCCGACCCCGTAGAATAGATTGCGCCACACAGCTACATCGTCAATCTCCCAGGGCGACTCTTCAAGGGCCTTCTTCAGAGCTGGCGCAACTTCCTTGCCATCCGAAGACGTCAGACCTGCATATTCCCAGAGTGCCAACGCGCCGGTGTGGCTTTTCAGGTACTCCCGGCTTTCGCGATAACGAGAAGACTGCTCGGGATCCGATGTGTTGAAGATGCCGCTACTGAAGAGCTCCCAAAGCGGCCGAGCGCCACATTCGAGTTTCAGAAAGAGGTACGTCTTCACGGCGCCAACCTGCGCGTCGCGCAGTGCATCCACCGTTGAGATGTGCCGCATCAGAACCTTGACCGGATGCGTTTCGGAGATGCTTTCATACCAGCGGTCTCGTTTCTTTTCAATGAGTTGGAAGAACATAAAGGTGAAGAGCTGGACGTGATCAAATAAGGGAATTTAACAAATACCGACGTAATTCGAGCAATGTGCCCATCAAATGCGAACTTTGAGCGCCATATCCTCTTACCCCTTCTCTCCTCGACATGGGGTGTAGCACGAAATTCGGACTTGCCAACCCAGGTTGATAGGCGTGAAGCGCATAAGCGCTGAGTTTGACGGACTTGCTCTTTGCTAAATCCTCTTCGTATTCAAGCGGCGTCTTCATTGCAATGGAAGAATGCGATTATAGCTATGCTCTCTCTGTCAAAATCCTTCCTAATTGCTAGTCGGGAGAGCACGGAGACAGAAAAATGCCACGGCAATAAGTTCGAACATTAACAGTTTAGATGCTGAGGCGTCATTTCATGCCGCATGCGAGCAATTCAGGCTCAAAAAAGGACGCTCGAACAAAGAGGCGAGTTGGGAAACCAGCCCCACCTCAAGTCAACGCTCAAGCTCGTAAAATTGCAAGAGGTGTGTTACCACATCATCCTTTAGTGATCCCATGTGGTGTCCCTACCTCCAAATTTAACGCCCCAAGAGGGACATATAGCCAGTTCGACTTGGAAGTGATAGACAGCAATACAGATGCAAAAAATTAGCGAAGTAGAAGATTCTTGCGCTTTCAGAACAACCACCGTGTCAAATCCCCCTTTTAAAGCTCTCTGGGCAGAAGCGAAAGTAGCATCAGAAAATGGTCGCTGGAGTGTGGCAGAAAGCATCTATCATCAGATTCGGGATAAATCTAGCGACAGCCAATACATCACCTCTGCTAACCGCTCTCTTGCCTGGCTCTATGAGAAATGGAACTGGGCTCTTCTAGCCAAGAAAACAACCAACATGAAAATTGTCCGGCGCAACCTGTGGAGTTGGCTCAAACTGGACAACGAAAAAAACTCTTCCCCATACGATCACATGCTCTTGCAGGCAAAGATCCTCGCGGGTAAGGGTTTTTTAAAAATGCACAGCTTCCTTAAGTTATGGGATCTTGACAACCTACAGCCTGCTCACTGGGAAAAAACTACAAACGAGCAAAAAATAACATTCGACAGTCTTGCTGAGCAGGTCATTCGAATCGCCGCCAAAGAAGCCTCGAATACGCCAGGAATGTGTCGTGAAGATCTATCTCTAACTGTAAGTTGGATCAATATGGCTCTCGCGCACAACCCTGAAAGTCTTTGGCTTGCCTACTACAAAGGAATACTTCTCCTAAAGCTAGAGGAGCCGAAGGAAGCGGTCACGTGTCTAAAAACTGTCGTCAAACAAAAACCTCGAGAAGGCTGGGCCTGGCAACGTCTAGCCGGGGCAATGAATCAAAGCGGCGACGAATTAACATTCGCATGTGCTTGCAAGGCCGTTACTGAATGCGCTGATGCAAAGAGTCTGAAAGCACGCTTCTTTTTGACCAGACTACTCATAAAGAATAAAGATTACGAAAAAGCAAAAGCTCTGATCGGACGCATCTACGAGATCTCTGACGCCAGTTCAGTCCAGTTGCCAGAAGGAATCGAAAACATACTCAGACTTCCGTGGTACAACAACTGCAATCCTGCAGCCAACATTGATAGCTGGATCAAGCAACAGGGATTGAAAGCTATCGACATCTTCACAAGCAGTCTGATCTGGGAGTCAGGTTGCGTTGGTGCAACCTTCCTCAACGTCAAACAAAAGCCTCGCGTGACGCTTGTACTAAATACTTGTGAGACGATTTCAGTTTCCGCCAACGCGTTTGGTCTCAAGAAAATGAAAGAAGGCGACCCAATTGAAATCAAAAGAGCAGTTGCACCTTCCGGAAAATTCACGGTTCTTGAACTGCGACGAAGAAACGGCCATTCCTGGGATATTGTTGAAACAGCTGAAGCCGTTGTATCCAACATCAACCAAAAAACACATGGTGCCCATTTTGTCGCCCTTTCCAAGAGCAATCCTCCGGTACCCAATCTGTTCTACTGTCCCCTCAAAGTACTTAAAAATCCGATCACCCTCGGAGACACTGTTTGCTTACGCTACATTCCAGGCACAAAGAACTTCGTGTTTTCTGTCACCAAGCTCACGAAATCACCCCCTGCCGAACTTTTCAAGCAAGTCAAGTCAACTGTCGAATTCATCGCACCAAATCGATCATTCGGAAAGCTTGATAATGGCGTTTTTTTTAGCAATTCCCTACTTTCTGCTCACGATGACCTCACAGAACTTTCAACCGTTTCAGGAGCTGCAGTGCGAAATTTCGATCATAAAAAGAACGAATGGAGTTGGATGCTTCTAAAAGTAGACGAAATTGAGAATCCTAATTGACCACGACTGATGTACAGCACCAGCATGGATTTGGCATTATTTATTGTTGATGCATGGCATTCTCGACAATCTGCCAATGCCGCCAGCGGAGGTGCATTGTTTGAATTCCGACACAAGCAATCGCACGCTGCGGTTGCGACTGTCCATAAGTAACACCAAGAAGCTGGTAACGTTGGTTGAATATTCACACCAAAAGGACAGGACAACCACTAACGAATTCGTATGATGACTTAATACGTAATGCGGAATTAATGAAAGCCAATGCTACATCGGATAGGTATGTAGATAGGCTTTATCGTAAATCGGCTTCAAGGACAATCAGGATTGTTTTGAATTCTTGGCTGCCAATCACAAGTTGATTTCAGGTCACGTCCTAGATATGAAAGTTTAGATCATTTGATACGCAAGCAATTGCGGGGGTTTATTATGTTGCATAAAGTTCTGAAAACCAGATACAATCCAAGCAAAGACTTTACATGTGTTTTTCTATTTATATTAGGAATCATCTATAGTGGAGCAAGCTTATCTCAAGTTACTGCAAATCAGATACTTGGAGAATTTAATAAAACAGTTCTTGGAAGTGATTTTAAAAAAATTTGCGGGAAAAGCGGCAAACGCTGTTCAAAATCAAAAATTGACAAAGCAAGCTTTTGCGATGTTGTACTTAACCCAAACGATGTCAACAGCTATACCATAACAAGAAATGGTGTGCGTATTGACTTGATGTTCGACCCTTTCGGCACTTTGATTGCAAAGGCTGTTTTTGTTCCTAAATCACTAAAAAAGAATAAAGAAGCCTGGGAAGACATACTTGCTTTTAGCAAAAACAATGTTTTTAAACCCGGATTTGTATCCATCTTAAATAGAAGTACGAAGATTGCTTATGGGATATTCTCCGATGGCGTGACGGAATATCGATATTCATATACGCACCCAAACAAAGATGGAATGATACTCGATGCCGTTGGCAGGAAGATCATGTACGACAAATACATGAGAAAACTCAATGAAGACCCTTCTATGGCATTTTATTTTATTGACCATACAGGCTCAAAAAAAGTCTTAGGATTGACGAAATATACTGATCTTAAAAAGACAAGTAGATGCAGCAGATATAATCAAGGTCAGGTTGTTTTATATCAATGCAGATCTGATAACAACTTAGGCACAGTTAGCTATGCCACCATAGCCGGAAGATCAGAGATCATATCAGTTATATATAACCACAAACCCGAAACTGATCGAGTAACCGAAATACTAACAGAAAATCCAAGTCTTGTTCCGCACAAAGCAGTAGCAGATGCTTACTGCATCAAGGGTTATGAATATCTCGGATGGCTAACCATAGGGCATGGAAGATTAGACAAATACGGCGCTTATGATCTTGAAATACTAACCATACCCGGTGTAGTACAACAGTATCTTCATTTCGAAGAAAGATATAACGAAGCAAGGAGACAGTCAGTGATATATGACCGCAAAAATAAAATTGAAAAGAATGAATTTGGATTCATCCAATAGCGGAATTAAAAAATATACGAGTAATTTACTTCTTTCGACACTTTGCCTCAGCTTTGGCTAAACATATATTTAAAAATAACATTTCACTCATTTTTCATGCATTAGCCTCGATTCCTCATGCCCCGCTCCAAAACGCGAAATAAAACATACAAGCCCCGTCAAATAAAAATGCCGGGCATTCTCGACAATCTGCCCGTGCCTCCCGCAATGGTGCAACGACTCAATTCCGACATGAGCAATCGCATGTTGCGTCTGCGACTGTCAGGGTGTAATGGAAAAGATCTGGCAACGTTGGTCGTGTGTTTCGGCGAGGCATGGCTACTGGCAGGACTAATGGAGCAAGGTGCGGAACTTCGGCAAAAGCTCGAGGCCGGTGTTGATGCCCTGGGCAAAGACATTCTCAAGGATGCAGCAGATCTTCACGGATCAACGTATGACACGCTATTGGATCTGACGTCGCTTACATCAGCCATTGTGGCCGCCAGCACCAAAAAGGAATACCTGATTGCCTGCTCTCGCTTGAAATCCGATGGCGTTGTGCCTTTTGTAGACGAGTTTCTCGTCACCCTTGCCAAAGCTAATCTGCTTGAAGTGGTCAAATCATCCCTCTCAGAAGATAGCCATGCTGATTAACGGCCATTACATCAAAGGCAGCATCACCTTTGATACCTCCAAAAAGGGCGAAGGCATGCGGGGAATTAAGCGGCACGCCTCGTGGCGAGCTGTCGTCGTGTACGAAGGCAAGAGATTTCGGAAACGCTCGACTGACCGAGCTGACTGCGAGCGCTTCTTGGCTGAACTAGCCACAGAATACGCTGAGGAAGAGCGTCAAAGAAAACTCGAAGAAGAGTTGGCCAACTTTCACTTGGAGCCGTAAAGACACTTCAGTACTCAGTCAACCTTCATCAAATCGTTCCAATTCGTAGTCGGGCTTGGAGAAAGGTAATCTCGTCGCATCGACCACTCCGAATTGATCTTGGAGCTAGCAAGCGTCACGACCTTTCCACCGAATTTCTCATTAACAGCATCAATGGATACCTGCATACGCTCCCGACGCTTCAGGAGGTCGATTTCGTCACCGTCAAACAGTGTCTCCGGAACCAAAGATTGTTCCGCAGGGATCAAGTCAGCCAACACCACTCCCGCTTTCTTGTAGGCACAACCTTCTTTGAAAAAAGCCCGAACAAGGTCGTAAGCAGCCTGAGTAAGTGTCAGAATGTCAGCGCAAGCGTGCGGTAAGGGACGCGATTCGAAGACGGAGTGATGCCGCGCGTTTGACTTAAACGGATCCGTGAAAAAGATTACGCCTACGGTTTTGGCCGCGCTCTTTTGCTGCCGCAGAACCTTGACGGCTTCGGCCATGTGAACGGACACAGCCGAAAGAATCGTACCTATGTCGGAACTCGCCGTAGCGAAACTGCGTGTGCGAACAATCTGCTGTTTCGGTTCCGGATGCTCTTCGAGCGGGAGACACGATATGCCATGAATCTCTCTGTGCGTGCGCTCCATCACCACGGTAAAGCGTCTGCGAATAAGTGCCGAATCCATCCTGGCAAAGTCAAGTACTGTCTTGACGCCCATTGCTTCAAGTTTCTCTCGATTCTTTGATCCAATCCCCCATATTTCCTTGATTGGAGTGATTTCCATCGCTTTAGTACGACGCTCTTCGGTGAGTTCAAACCAGTTCACCACACCGTTAAAGCACGGGTAAGTCTTCGCAAAATGGTCGCACAGTTTGGCAAGTGTTTTTGTAGGAGCAATACCCGCACATGTCGGAATACCTACCCATTTGAGCACGCGGCATCGAATGTCCTGAACAAGGGCAGTGAGCTTTGCCGGGTCTTCGTCTTCAACACCCGTGAGGTCGGCAAACACCTCGTCAATCGAGTACGGCTCAAGCCTTGGCACCATGTCAGCAATGGTGCGTTGCATCCGGTTGGAGATGGATTGGTACAGCTCATAGTTAGAAGAAAGCACAGAGACCTTGTTGGCCTCAACGACGTCCTTCACCTTGAATAGCGGCATGCCACGCTTAAGTCCGGCGGCCTTGGCTTCCTTTGTGAGCGCCACGATACATCCGTCGTTGTTCGAAAGCACAACAACGGGTTTGCCGCGCAATTGAGGTCTAAAAATCCGCTCGCAGCTGCAATAGAAAGAATTTCCGTCAATGTGGAGAAAGATTGGCATCGACATTTGCATACAAATGTTGTTTCGATGTAGGATAAAACATCCGTATACAAAAGACAAGGATTTATTCGATGCCCAGACCGAAGACCAAACGGACACCCAAAGAACCCAAACCGATGGGGCGCCCACTCTTAACGGGGGAACGACTTGCGACCAATCTTCAGGTTCGCGTCCCTCCGAAACTTGCTGAAACATGTAAGGAGCTTGGTGGAGCCAAGTTCCTGCGGCCATTGATTGAATCTGGCGCGAAGCACGCTCAGGCACTCAAAAAACTCAAGGCTGCTCGTCCTGCACAGGACGAGGCTGACGGCATCAAATTCCTGGACATGGCCGTGCAGTGCGGCTTCCCCTCTCCTGCTGCTGACTACGCTGAAAACGATTTGTCGCTTACGGATTACTTTGTAAAAAACCGGGACGCGACGCTGATCATCGAGGCCAGAGGCGACTCCATGATTGATGCCGGCATTTTCGAAGGCGACATCCTGATGATTGACCGTTCTGTTGAACCACGTCCCGGAGACATCGTTCTTGCCTACCTGCAAGGCGAGTTCACATTAAAGACCTTGAAGTTCGCTAACGGCCAGCCGGAACTGCATCCGCAAAATAGCTCCGGCAACTATCCGGTCATCCGCCCAGGCGAGTACGACGATTTCCAGATCGAAGGCGTCTTGGTTAGTTCAGGACGCAGGTATCGCAGTTGAGAGTTAATGCTATGAACAAAGACTTTGAAACGGTAAGCACCACGACACGCTTCGGTCACGGCCCCGGTGAGGAAGACATCACCATTGACCACTTTGACAATCGACGCTTTGAGGTTCGTGGTAAGAACATCGCCGGGCCGATGATCGTTGCAATGGACGCCTCACTCGACCCTGACGTTCCGAAGGGAGCAAGACTCTTGGTAAACGAACGTCAAACCGAAGTCAACGAGCGCGGAATTTATGTCTTCCGAAACAACGGAGGCAAAGGCTTTGACATTGCCATCGTCGAACCGCTAGAAGACGGAACCTTCCGGTATGTGTACGACAAAGCCAATCCGCAAATACGTCCGGATCTCTCTGGAATGGAACTGGTCGGCCGCGTGTGGGAGATTCAGGTGTTAATGAAAATTGACGAATACGAAACTCCGGCCAACGGCTCAATTCGCTTCGACAAAAACGCACGCAAAAAAGTCAAGCTGTGGTTCCCGATGCGCACAGATGATGCGTAGTTAAGCCTTAACAAGGCATCTAAGCTTTTTAATAAAAAGCCGATTTGCGTCATCTGCATTACAATTAGCGGCGTCTTTTATTTTCCATCTTGTCTTACGGCCAGGAATAGCAAGGCTTGGGTAAAAGATTCGTCATTATTTACTCTATTCCATACATAGCATCTAGCTTCTTTACATTCAAAGCCATGGCAGAAAACATTTTAAAAGTTTACAGCATCTCTTCAGAGAAAGCTGTTGAATGCACTCCATACGATTTCAAACTTGAAAAGAACATTCAAAAGTTGATTGAATCGAACATGATGGAATTCTTTTCAATCCGACTTCTCCAGCATGAATATTGTATTCCTGAAGGACGCATGGACAGCATTGGAATCGATGAAAATAATAGCCCTGTTATCTTTGAATATAAATTAAATATAAATCAAAATGTTATAAATCAAGGGCTTTTTTATTTAGATTGGCTTCTTGAGCACAAAGCAGACTTTACTCTTCTTGTGCAAGAGAAGTTGGGACATGAAATTGCTAAGGACATTGACTGGAGCCAACCTTCTGTTGTATGCATCGCTCGAGATTTCACTCGATATGATTTGCACGCCGTCAAACAAATTGACAGAAATATTCGATTAATTCGCTATACGCCATATAAGAATGACATTCTTATTCTGGAACAGCTACATTCTTCTAACAATGCACGGAATAACCAGTCAACAAAAAGAGAACCGGCAATTGACGCTAGTGAAAAAGAAAAATCACAATGTGTATTTCTCGAAACGTTAAATAAAGCTACTAGCGAAGTAAAAGAACTGTACAAATCTTTAGTCGACTTCATAGACGAGCTAGGAGATGATATAACTTCTGCTCAACAAAAACATTATCTCGCATACAAACGATTTGGAAACTTTACATGTATCATTATGCAGGTTAAACAGATAGTGGTATTTCTAAAACTTGATCCCAGTCAGGCTGAAATTGACGGCAAGTTCGCCATTGATTCGACAAACAAACACCATTGGGGAACCGGCGATCTTCAGTTAGTGATTAAAAATGAAGAGGATCTTCAAAAAGCGCTTCCGCTTATTCAGAAGGCTTACGAACAATCATGATCGTTAGCAACAGAAACAGATAAGAAATAATCGAGTAGGTAGAAGGTGACTTTATCACCTACCACCTACTCGATTTGCTCCTATCAAAAGCAATTTCTGCTCAAGAGTCTGTCAAGCTCTGATCCCTTTCTTCCTAGTCTTTATCCACGGCCCGGAATGCGTCCGATGCTTCCGGGATTTTTTTCGGGTACGTGGTATGAGACCTTCAAAAATAATCTTCAGAAAATCCATTTGTTCGCTGATGGCGTTTGTCATTGGCTTTACTCAAATCGGCCTAAATGTCGCCGCAGCAGAAAGCATTGCGGATCAAACACAAGACCTTGGAGCACTAGGCAAAGAAGCCAATAAGTTCGGGAAGGAATTAGGCAACGGCACAGCATCTTCAGCCCCTTCCTTTGACGGCACCACAATCCGCTTCAAAGCCGGTAATTCCGACATCGAAATATCCAAGGACAGCTTGGCTCCAGCCGATAACGGAAAGAACATCCGCTATTCCTACACCGCAGAGGACTTCGAAAATCAGAAGAACCTCTACAACGATGACGAAAAAATGACCGAAGTCGGCGGCGAGCAAAAAGACAAACTCTTTGCTGATTCCGAGTCCGATTCCCCCACTCTGGAAGGCGAGATTTACGCCATCCTCGTCGACATGGCCAAACGCGACAAGGAAGATCTGTCCGATGAAGCGTTCCTGGAGAAAACCCAAGAAATCTTGGGCGACATGGATAACGTACTCAAAGACCTTGTTTCATGTGATGCAGATTCCGCCCTGGATTCTCAGTACAAGTACATCCATGTCGAAGATCTGAAGCAATGTCAACAGGTCATTGATCGTTCTGTTACTTGCGAAATCACTCACGACTACGCAACTGGCATTGTTGAGTGGTCAGATGGGCCCTTCAACATCGACAGTTGCGGTGACGGCTGCACTCAGCTTTGGATCGGCAAAGTTGGCGACAACTACTGGGGCGGCAACTGCAAGGTCTATGAAGAATGGACACAGGTAAAAGTCGGCAATCCACAAGCTATCACACACGCCGTCTTTGAATACGCCAAATGGGACGACTACATGATGGTGTACGCCGGTCCTCCTGGTAACGAGACTCTGATTTGGACCGGTCCCTACGACTGGAAAACCAATCCGAACTACTTCCCTCCCGAAACTCCCGGCGCTTGTGAGCTGAAGACGTCGTGGTCAAAAAACCCCAACGTTGATGTCACATCAATCTTTCGAGGAGCCCCCAAGGATTCCCTTGTCAACTTCAAGATTCGTGCATCCGTAACCGGTGGCGGCGAAGCCTATGGTCGCATCAAGATTTATTACGACCCTGACAAAATCGTCATCGATGATGTTTGGAAACCCAAGGATTGTGTTGAAGCAGCCATTGGCATTGACGATGGAATGGCTGAAGGTTCTGTCCAGTGTGTCGAGATGCCCGAAATGGATTCAAGCGGATGTGCTTGGATCAATGGTGCTCAGGTTTGCGACAAACACTTGGCAGAAACGCCCTTCAACAAGGGATCCGTCAGCAAGTTCTGCCGCAAAGTCAAAGTAACCGCTAAGTTCACCTTCAACAAAGGTGACACCGGCTGTTGGAAAGCTCTGGTTGGCTTTACCGAAGAAGGCGAAGCCATTTACGAGGAAGTTTGCGGCGGTGAGAACGTCGGCGGGAACCTTGACACTTGTGCGAAATACAAAGATCAAGGCTGCAAGTTTGTCTCCTCTGAATGCACCCCCGGCATGACCGGTGCATCCGGCACCTGTTACGTCAATGATGTCGTATATGACTGCGGAAAAGACGTCAAAGTCGACACGATTCACTCCGACACCACGTACAGGTGCGAAGGTATCGCCTGCCTTGGGGAAGAGTGCATCAATGTGGATCGCACCTACAGCACGGATTTCGCAAAGATCAATGCCCTACTTAATGCCCTTCAGCAAATGGGACAGGATATGTCTTGCGTTGGTCTCGACGAAGACGGCAAGCCCACCGGCGACCAAGACGTTACTTGTACCGTTTTCGGCGGCAATGAAGGGTACTGCAAAATCGCTGTCGGAGGTTGGCAAGACTGTTGTGAAAACCCCGGCGGCGGACCAGGCGTAGGCGAATATATCGCCATGTTGAAATCGGCTTCCACTGCCCATCAAGCCACAATTTCTCTGGGCGAGCACTTCATCATCAACAACATTGAATCCGGTCTTGCTGCCGAACTGTCCGGTCAATACGCCATGACAGTCGGGCAAGTCAGGGATGTTCTCCGCGGAGGCATGGAATATCTGGGAGACGCATTCTCTTCCGTCATCGACAACCTTTACGGCGCCATGGACTACCTTGCTGCCCCCTTCAAATGGTTCAAGGAAATGGTTTTGGGCAAGGTAAAGGAATTCGGACGAAAAGTTCTCACCAAAATCCTTGCTGAATGCGGATTCGGCGGCACCATCGAAGG
>ULMU01009383.1_pt1 | contig 10432 bp, 6 predicted proteins | sample 1951741 | NCBI WGS metagenome assembly ULMU01 (sample SAMEA4835559, study PRJEB28245) | human gut metagenome | biome: gut microbiome; material: fecal sample | place: Denmark | collected 2008
TGCTCTCCTCCCGATAGCTGAGCCGGAAGCTTATCCTTATGCTCCTGTAATCCCACTGCATTTAACAGTTTAAGGGCATAGCTTTTATTATTATCCTTGCGTTTTTTTATAATTTCTCTGTGTTTTAAATTATCGGTATTACCTGAATTTTCAAACATCATCACGGCTTCGACATTCTGCAGCACAGTCAGGTATGGGAACAGATTTTTGGCACTTTTCTGCCACACAAAGCCCACCTTGTCCCTGCGGTATCTCACCATTTCAGCTTCTGAATATGTGGAAATGTCTTTTCCGTCAATAGTGAGTACTCCCGCTGTGGGTGTTTCCAGTCCTCCTATCATATTTAAAAGGGTGGATTTTCCGCTGCCGGATTTTCCTATTACCGCAAGCATCTCCCCTGTTTCCACCGTCAGGTCAAGCCCCTCCAGTGCCATCACCTTTTTATCGTCTGTCTCATATATTTTTACCAGTCCATCGCAGTTTATCATCTACTTTTCCCCCTTTTAATTTAAATTACTATGCCGTCACTAAGCTCAAACACTTCATCTCCCAGCTCCATCAGGTTCGGATCATGCGTGGTCATAACTATTGTGATGTCCTCATCGTCTATCAACTCACGGAACAATCGCATGACTTCAAATCCAGCAGCGGTATCAAGTGCTCCTGTCGGCTCATCCGCAAAGACCACCTTCGGGCGATGAACCACAGCGCGCGCTATCGCAACTCTCTGCTGCTCACCTCCTGATAACTGATCCGGCATATGATCCATGCGCTTTGAGAGTCCGACACGCTCCATCAGCTCTGATACTCTGTCATGCATATTCTCATTTATCACATCGTTTTTTGCATCTCCAATGTCATTATCCATATCAGTCAAATTCTTCCGTATCTGACGTTTATTTTTCGCAAGTCTAAGGGCAAATTCCACATTCTCATATGCCGTCATCGTGGGAATTAGTGCTATAGACTGGAATACAAATCCCATCTCATACCGCCTTAGCATTTCCCGGTCTTTTTCGGTCATCTGCTCGAGGTTTTTATCCAGAAACTGCACACTTCCCTCTGTCGGCATATCAAGCGCACTAAGGATATTAAGAAGTGTGGTCTTTCCGGAACCGGAACGCCCTTTTAAGATGGCAAGTGTTCCTTTTTTTATCTCCATGGATACTCCGTCAAGTGCGTGGACTGTTGTACCATCTCCCGCCTTGAAATATCTTTTTATATTTTGAGCAATTATCGCATTTTCCATATGTCACGACCTCTTTTTTTACATGCTAACTATCTTCTCCAAGCCTTAGTGCCTGTGCTATCTTCATACTCTTAAGCAATCTGCTGATAACCACATAGCATACGGCTACAGCCACGAAAAGTACTCCTGCAAGCTCCAGCATATCAGATTGATAAATATATACATTTACTCCGATATTGTGTTTCTGCGGCAGATATATGATCGATATGAGCCTTACAAACATCGCTGTTGCAGTTATACCTATGCCTGCTCCCGCAAGAAGCGGCAGAAATGATAAAAATATCTGCTCGTTTAAAAGCATTGCTTTTACCTCTCTCATTCTCATTCCCATTGCGCGGTATATACCAAACTGCAGCTCCCTCTGTTTTAGTGTCATAACCCAATACAGCAAAAATCCTACTGAGCACACTATCAGTGAAAGTATAAAACTTAATGTAAACATACCGTTTGTGATCTGCACTGTTGCTGAGTTTTTATTCTCGTCTATAAGCTGCTGCGCGGATGTTAAATTTTTGTATATATCATCCACCGTTTTTCCTTTTGACAGGTTCATCCACACACTGTACGGTGTCATGCCGAACTTTTCCACAACCGTAGCATAATTTGCAACGATCAGGTATTTCTCCTGCTCTGTCACATTTCCTTCTGAATCTGTCTCATAGGTGTAACGCTCGTAGCCCGGAAAACCTTTTACTATGGCACATACCTTTGCATTCTCGGATGCGTAGATCTGATCATCATCGACAGCCTCCGGTACATACCTTGAGTAATTTAAGCTGTCACCAACTTTAAGTCCCAGAGCTTTTGCCAGATTTGAGGAAATGATGACTCCGTCCGGCTCTTTTGCCAGCTCATTCAGGTAATTGAACCAGTGCGCGTCATTAATATCATCATTTTGGTCACTCTGCAATTTCGCAGTCTCACCGAATTCTTTTGTGTTTATCGCCATAAGATATGCATCCGAAATCGAACCACTGCCTGCGGAAATGTCTACCCTCTCGTCCTCAAGCACACGCGTGACACCGTCACAGATGCCCTCATTTTTGAGCGACTCGTATTTACCGAAATCAGGCTCGTCATACATCCAGTTTACAGAGCCATCTTTATTCTTCTGTATCCTGAGTCTGAAATCTTCGTTGTATATCGCATCACAGCCCACATTGTAGACGATCCGTTTTTCCATATTGCTGTTCATGGTGCGCGCCATATTCGCGTCAAAAATACCGCCAGCCACTGTCATGATAAGAAATACTGCCAGAAATCCCTGATTGTATCTGGTTCGTTTCAGCTGTAAAAATGATGCATACATTGCCGGAGAAAAATGCTTTTTAAAGAGCCTGTCCACAAGCAGAATAATAAGTCCGGTAAGTCTTACGCACAAAAGTGCCGCTGCAAATATAAAAAGCGAATTGTCCAGTATCATGACAGGATCTATGCTCCTGTTCTCAAGAACAGATATCGCAAGCGTACTCTTCTGCTTGTTGTAATTGTAAAGCAGATATGCTGACAGAGCCAAAAGTATAACGTCTATAAAGCATTTCTCCCAAAGTGGCTTTTTCTTTGATATTCGTTCCCTGCTGCGCTCTGATATGGCATCCTTTGATTTTTTCCACACCGGAACTGTGATAAACAGCACCATGATAACTGCCGCTGCCACCGCATAGACAAGCATCTGCCATACAAATCTGTAAGTGCCTATATCCTTTGCCGTAAATCTTAAAAATCCGTCTGTAGATGCGGCAGCCCGGCACATTATATATCCGAGTACTATTCCAAGTACACAGCCCGCAAACGCTATTATTCCCGACTGCTGTAGGTACAAAATAAATACCTGTAATTTTGTCGCACCGCGGCTTCTTAAAACAAGTATGTCATTTTCCTCGAGCGAAAGTATCTGTGCAGATATCATTCTTATAAATAAAATCAAAAGCACAAGACACGGCAGCTCCAACGCCCAAAGCATCAGCTTTATCGTCTTCTGCTGTGTAAAAAAGCGCTCCAGCGTATCACGGATGTTGTCATTGTAGAGCTTGTCAGCATCCTTAAACTGCTCCATATAACCGTCATAAAGTGAGGCATTTTCCGTGTTGATCTGCCTGTAATCCAGCATGAGGAAATCACTGTAGCTGATATTGTCCTCGCTGTAATACTGCATCATTTCGTCAAAAACATCCTGCGAAACAAATATCACATCGCCCATATCCGAAAGCGTCTTGGCCCAATATGGATTGTTTATATCTTTTTCACTACAGATCTGTGATATTACGAAAGAAATTTCCTTTTTCCCACTGCCATCAGGTACATGTAAATAGATTTTTTCACCTGCTACAAGTCCGTAGTGATCCATTGTCTTTTCGCTTATACTGCATTCGAATGTGGCTGTGTCAGTCTGAGATTTTACAACATCCACGTACTCCGAAAGCCCCGGCAGATATCCTATTGTAAAATAATGGTTAAGTCCTCCAAACTCTGTATCTGCGCGTCCTCCTGAGAGTGTGATAAGCTGCTGTGAGGAAACCTTGTTTATATCCACATATTCAGTCCACTTCTTTTCGTATCCTGACAGCTTATCAAGCACTGACTGCGAATCAGGATAATCTGCCACCGCATATGTTCCCTCGCGGCTCATCTGTGCAGGAAACTCATTCTGCTGTGTGGCATGATCCGTAAAAAGTCTGTCGAGTATCTGATTTCCCGCACCCTTTTCAAACATAGGGTGGCACACAAAAAGTGCTATAAACAAAGCCACTCCCATAAGCAGACACAGATTTAACCATTTTCTGTTTTTTAATTTATTAATTACGAAGCCAAACATATTTCATCGCCCTCATCAATACCGTAAAGCACAAGTGTATTGCTGCCTGATGTATAATCGCTCAATATTACCGGCTGCTTTACCACGCTGTCCCCATCAATTTTCCACACATAGTATGATATATCATCTTTGTCCATAGGATTGACCTGCTTGTGTATGATCGAAGTCGGCACCACTACCACCTTTTTAAAAGAAACATAAGAAAACTTTACAGCAGATGCCCTGGTCAGATCATCCGGTATTCCATTGTCAAGTTTTATATAAAATGCTGCATTTCCATATCCCGAATCTGTGTTTCCGGTAATATGCACACCTTTATCATCCTGATTTATATATCCCTTTTGAGCAACACTACCGTAACCGGCAAAACCGATACAGCTTCCGTAGATCGTTGTACCGTCCAGCTCAAGTGATACGCGCTCTCCCACATCTGCTATATTGTCCTTATATACTTTATAGCTATTGCTATCCTTTACCTGAACCAGCAGTACGTCCGTGGAATTTCCGGTTATCTGCAGGATATCTGAGCCTTCCTCCACATTATCTCCTGCCTTGACACTCACCTTTGAAACTTTTCCATCATTTTTGGCATATACTGAAATATTTCCTTTGCCGTCATTTCCTGCGCTTATGCTGTCATATGCTGACTGTAGCTGGGAAAGCTGATAGGTGTGGTCTGCACAGGCAAGTTTTTTCTGCAGATTCAATAATTGTAAATTCAGTTTCAACTGCTGCTCATCATATGCTGTATCCGGCTTTTCATCCTGCCGGTTATTTTCTTCTGCGCTACTACCACCTTCAGATAAATCTTTTATCTGTTTATCGTAATCAGCAATCTTCTGCGCATAGGATTCATTCTCCGAGTCGATCGCATTTTTCGCCTCTGTTATGGCAGCTTTGCCCTCTCCGGTATCCACCACGTAAAGCAGCATCCCCTTTTCTACCGTATCGTCCTGCTTCACATTGACCGATACGATCTGCCCTTCATAATCACAGGTTTCGGTTATCGTCCCTGCGTCAGATCTGCTGTAGCGCACACCGTAGTTTGCTATATCAAAGTCAGACCTTGTTACCGTATATTTGCTATACTTTGTCGGAACCTGATCTGTAGAATTATAGTAAACCAGCTCCCCCTCTTTTAAGCCCTCTGTGACCTGTGTATAGTTTTCATCAGACTCACCTGTTGTTATGATGCGTTTCTCGCGGCCGCCCTCATCATTTTTCACATAGACATATCTGGTATCGCCATCCTTATAGATGGAATCTTTTCCCACGACAAGTGCCTGATTTGCTTTTGTCTTTTCAAAATATACCGGATACATCTGTCCTGCCGTAAGAAACAGCTTTTCCCTGCTTTCCACGCACACATCCGGATAGCGGTTGTTTATCTTCGAAAGTACCAAAACCTCTGATGTATATTGAGACTCGGTGACATCATATTTTTCGCCATCGACTATCACATATTTCTTGTCATAATCACTGTATTTGTACTCATTTATGGCTGTATCTTTTATATCCAGCACAAGGTCATCCGTATCTGATACAATGACTATATTCTCGTATGCCGCAGCAGACCTTCCCTCTGTCAGCTTCTTAGTGTAAGTGACAAGACCGCTGTGGGCTGCCTTAAGCGTTCCATCATCAACGAGCTGCTGATATAAAGCCATCTGCTCATTGATCTTTTGCACGCGGTATTCGTGAAGCTGCTTATCGTACCGTTCATTTTCCTGTTCTGTGGCAATCTGCGTATTGTAATCATCTTCTGTGCTCTCTTTTTTCTCAATCTGTTCTGTTGAAAGTTCGTCCGTATCCGCAGCCTGACTCTCCCATAATTTGATCTGCGTATCCGAGATCTGAGCGGATATCTCATATGTCTCATTCTCATGCGCCAGCGCATCCTTACATTGCTGCAACTGTTTTTTTGCCTCATCCACATCACAGACTGCAAGCACATCCCCTACATTTACTGTATCTCCCGGCTCCACATATATCTGTGAAATGTTTACGTTGGCACTGTAGTAATTGCAGTAATCCCTCGAAACTGCGGTAGCCATCAGCACCTGTATGGAGCCAATCGTACCGTATTCCACAGGTCTGTAGGCTTCATTTAACGCTACAGGTTCTTCAAGCTCTGGTATACTGCTTTCTGTCATTTTTCCACAGCCGCCTGCCACAAACGATACACATATCCCCAGTACTGCCAGTTTTTTTATTGATAAAATGTTTCTGATCTTCACTGCAAAACCACCTCATCCCCGCTTTTAAGTCCTTCTGTGATGATCCGGTAGTCTCCCACCTGATCTCCGACACTTATCCATACCGCCTGTCTGTATCCATTCTCATCCAGTGTGTATACAAAATACCTGCCATCCTTCTCATGTACTGCGTCCTTTTGCACATACACAGCATTTTCTATAGCAGGGCGCGTCACTTCCATGGAAAATATCTGTGCATCCGATACTGCCGACATGTCCGATACCGGTTCAAAAACAACCTTTTTATCGTCCACCTCTTTTACCTTAAGTTCAAACTCTATATCAGATGCTGTTGCCGTGTATATATCACCTACATTGAAGTCATAACCTTCCGGTCTGTCAGCCTCGTAATTGCCGTTTCCGCTGATTTCTGTTATAAGATTGCTGCCCGGTTCAAAAACTCCCGCCAAAAGCGAATTGTTCATTGCTGTGATCGTGCCATCCTCGGATGCCGTGATCTGATATCTCGACAGTTTTTCCTCTGCCTCATCAAGATAAAGCTGCGCAACCTCTGTATCCTTATCAAGCTGGGCTATATCGCTTGAATAATCCTGAGTATCATCGATTTTCATAATAGCCCTGTAGTGCTCTGCTAAAAGCTTATTCTGACTGATCTGCCCGCTGTAGTCCTCAATCTTTTTCTGTATCTCCCCGGATTTAAAAGCCACCAGTATATCGCCCTTTTTCACATGATCACCCACTGCCACATTTACCTTTTCAAGCGTAAGCTCCGTGGTTGTCGCACCATAGGAAAACCTGGTATAGCCCTGCGCGCTCAGACTGATGGTAGTCTGCGGTGTGAGTGAACCGCTCTGTACCGTAACTGTCTGGTATGATATTTTCTCGTAGAAAGCTCTGTCCGTCTGTGCAAGCTCCTTTTGTGCCGCCCCACATCCTGAAAACAAAATAGAGGTAATCGCAGCGGTAAGTGTCAAACGACTTATATATTTTTTCTTTTTATTAATCATATATTTTCCACATCTTTTCCAAATAAATATGAACCTGATCTATTATCTAAAAATGTAACTCCATGTATAAACTTTATTGCAGCCAATAACAGTATCTTATATTAGATCATCACTCCTTATGATCGTGCCGTCTATCGCATTCACATACACCGGATATCTGTCGTAGCCCTTATCCTGTTTTGACAGACACCATGCCGGAACATAAGTACATTTATCCTTGTCAGATGCATCCTTCAAACGGATATATCCGAGCTTTAGATTGTTGTAAGTGTGATTTTGTGTAAAATCATACTGATCTGAGTTTTTTGTCATGTCATCCTTGATGATCTCTTTAATAGTGTCCATTGACAAGAGTTCTACGTTTTTTGACTCATTTACAATATCAACCGGGTAAGAAACAGTAAATTCCGTCACTCCCTGATCCGTCACAATAAAGGAACTGCTGCCATATGGCATAAAATCATCATAGTTATCGAGTGTCTCCCATATATCCATATTCCGGGTGAAATCGAGTGACTTGCAAAACGCTATGCCATCCACACCCTCGCCATAATCTATGATATATCCCCAGGCTGTATCCTTTATGACGCTCTCTTTATCATCAGTTTTTACAGTATCATCACCATCCTCTATCACTCCTGCGCTCCACTCGTAGTCTGATGTTCCTATATATACCTGTGAAGCCATGCCTAATTTATTTTGAAATTCTTCTGCCTTTTTTATAGCTTCGTCTTTTGATAATGCACACTCATTATCATATGAAGATGTAGTATCTCCACCTGTAGAGCCTCCGTTAAATCCCTCTACACCTTTCTCCTCTGCAAAGGATGGTGGTCCGTAATAGCCATACTCACTATCATCGTATAATGTCCCCTCACTTCCTGCCTTAGGAGGCTGTGCTGAAATATATTCAAGAGAGCCGTCCTCAGCAATTCCAAATCTAAGCTCACAGAAAACATTACCAATATATCCCAGATACTCATTACAATCCGTATAATCTGTAGCTTTTTCACGCGTATCCAGTGCAGACGGTTCTGCCTTTTCATACTGTTCCAGCAGATCATTTTCACTTTTCATCACCCTGCTGACGCCCTCTTCTGTGATAAGTCCCGCATCAATTTCCTGCTGATACCCGGCAATCTCATTTTTTACAACCTCCATGCTGTGATATATCTCTTCTTTCGTATAATGAGGTATGTCGTGATAATATACGGTACTATAGCCAAAATAAGCCTCTATCACACTCTTTTTGAAATCGGCACCCACCTTTATATTCTTCACCTCAACAACCGACATGCTTTTGCAGTCCGGCAGGGTAATGTCTGCTGAAATATCCACATCCACACTTTTATCCGATATCTCAACAGAAAAGCTGTCATTCCATTTCGTACTGTCGTCAAATGCACTTATATCACTTCCTGCTTTTGTGTTTATATCTTCAGTTTCCATATTGTAATCTACTTTTTTTCCTGAACAGCCGGTTAATGCTATTGCAAGAACCAACGCCGATATAATAACGTTTTTCCTCTTCATAGCCTCTCCTTTACAGTGAATTTTCCAAATTTATGATCGTTCCATCTATAGCGTTTACAAAGATAGCATTTTGCTCATTGGAGTCTACCATACGTGACAGTACCCACGCCGGAACATAGCTGTATTTTCCCTGTTCACTGTCACTTCTTATCTTCAAATAACTAAGCTGCAGCTTATTGAATGTCGCCGCGGTATCATATTTATCAGGATTTTCCGTAATCTCCGCCTTGATGATCTGCTCTATATTTTTCAGAGAAATAAGCTCCACATCCTTATAGATCTGTGTTACATTTACCGGATATTCCATCTGCACATCAATTATTCCATCATCAGTGACTGTAAGAAGTGTACTGTCAGGCAGTGTAACATCATCTATATCACTATCAATTGCTTCATACCCCGACAAATAGGTATCCATATCAAATCCATCCTTAAATGTGATGCCGTCTATGCCGGTCGCGTATGAATAAATATATCCCCACGCTGCTGTCTGATAGTCATTTTCCTTTTCGCTGTCAATATTAAAACCTATCCAGCTGCACTCACATTCACCTCGTTCCACCAGATCCTGCATTCCCAATTTACTAAGGAAATTCCCGGCTTCTTTTTTGGCTGATGCGGCAGATTTACTGCCCTCATTTGAGGTCTCGTCTGCCTTATCCTTTAGATCATCATCCTGAAAAGTCTGCGTTATGGTATCATAGTCCTCATTCCTTAAAGATGGTGGACCGTAATCTGTCCCGGACTGATGCAAGGCGTAAGCATGTACCTTGTGAGCCTCAAACTCCACCTCACAGAACACATCACCCTTGTAGCCTGCAAATACTTCACAGTTTTCGAGATCCTTTGCCACGGTATAAGTAGTCTTTGCCGTTTCAAGCTTATCCCTGTATTCAGCCAGCCGCTGTTCCAACCACTCCCTGTAAGTATCATCCTGTTCTTTCTGCCAGTACTCTATGACCTCATTCAATTCGTCAACAGTATAATGATCCGGATCGTGATAATAGTACTCGTTCCCACCAAAATATAAATCCAGAAAACGCTTTTTGTAATCAGCATCTATCTTTACATTTTCCACCTCAACAACCGACATGTTATCGAAGTCCGGAACTACAATATTTGCATATACATATACTGTTTTCTCGCCATTACCTGTCTGTATTGTAAAGTTTTCATTCCAGCCGGAGTCTGCCCTGATATCAGCTAAGGCAGACATATTTTTTGTCTCTTTACTTTCGCTCTCAGTGCCATAATCTACCTTTTTATCTGCACAGCCTGCCAGTGATGTGAGGACAAGTGCCTCGATGAGTGTCATAATTGCTGCAAATAATCTCATATTTCGTGAAGATATGTTACCCCTCTTATCCATATGCGGCTCTCCTCCCTTTTTGTTCTTTCCCGGTGACTATTCAGAATAGTTATCTTCCATGTTGTTATAATGAGTATATATGTCAGTTGTAAACTTTTTGTATCATACATTGCTTTTTTTAATAAAAAGTTTTTGTCTGCTCCATAAAAATTCCACCGCCTTCTTGACGTGCAAACATACGTTTGCTACAATGTAAATATTCTTGACTCTTAAGAAAGAAGGCTGATTATGAATACAGATATT
>ULMU01013669.1_pt1 | contig 10094 bp, 7 predicted proteins | sample 1951741 | NCBI WGS metagenome assembly ULMU01 (sample SAMEA4835559, study PRJEB28245) | human gut metagenome | biome: gut microbiome; material: fecal sample | place: Denmark | collected 2008
CAGATCAACCGCCTCAAAAATTGCTCCGGCAAGATCCTTTGTCAGAGCCTTTTTCTTTACGGCCCAGCTTAGGATGCGAAGCTCAAATACCGACAGCTCCTTTATCAGATAAGGATCCTGTGATATAAGATAATAAGCTTCAATATACAAATACGGAGACGAACAGCCTCGCAGTACCCAGTATTTTATATCTTTAAGCTTACCGGCACTGTCATCAAAATACTGATCCCTCAAAAATAAAAGTACCCAGAACAAAAGCACAGAGTCAGGATTTTCATAGAAAATCAGCTCCACTTCGTGTGTCATATTGTCAATGTATGAAGGCTCTCTCTCTAACAGCGTCATCAGATACAGATAATAGCCCCATATTGGAGATTTCTTATCAGGATTACTGTGCTTGAAATCATCAAGAATCCACTTAGCTTCCTGCCTTTGCCTGTTGATAATAAATGCCTGAGCCTTCATCAGCTCATACATATGCTCATCCGGCACAAGTGCATGCAGGTGGTTTAATATGCTTATAGTCTCGTTTGCCCATACCCCGGTCACTATCCGCTTCAGCCTGAAACTGGTATAAAGCTCCATGATTCCGACCATGCATTCCTTTATGTCCTTTGTCACAGCTATATCACTTATACTGCCATCATCATCTCTTACACCGGCCGTGATATCTATTGTAAAGCTCTGATATACACCATCAATATATATGCGGCCAAAATTACGTCCGGCATGCATCGCAGATGCATCGATGATATACTCATACAGATATGTTTTACCTATAAAATCATCAAGCGTTAAAACAGGCTTAGACAGCTTTATGAATTCACAATCCGTGCGCAGGCGTATCTCGGTATATCCCCAGTTATCCTTTGTTATAGTAAAGCATCCACTCTGTGGCTCTTTAGAAGCCATAAAAATCTCCTCTGACTTGTCTACACTAATGGAAACAGGCTGTTTTTTGTTTACGCCAATCAGAAACTCCTCCATATTCTGACCGGATGGTCTGGCGCAGGCAAAGCCCTCATAGGTCAGCCTCTCATATACATTGTCATAAGGAATTGTGTTTAAAAAATTGCGATTATAAAACAGATGATAAGCCTCATCCCAATTGGATGCCGCAAGCCTTGTAAAATCATCAAGGCTCTTTACAGCTCCGGTGGATGCTTCCGCATAGAGCCTTGTGATTCTTGCACAAAAAGAAAGACTGTACTCTATCTGATTGCATACAATCACAAATTTGCCCTCGCAGGTATCGCCCTCCGTAAGGCCCTTACTGTTAAATTGATAACGAATCCTGACTTTCTCGCCCTCGAAGTGCGGATTCAGACACTCCATCCTTGGATTAGTCGAATAAACTATGCCACAGATTTTTATCTGATTCGTACTTTCTATTACAAAGCTTCCCGCTTCGCTTCTTCCCTCAATGACCGAAAGGTCTATTGTCTCCTCTGAAAACGCCAAAATCGGTTTCGTGCCATTAAATCTGCCGGCAGCTATCTGCCCTATACGTGCTCGCACAATTGTTACCCCGTTTACGTTAAATGTTGATTTTTTATATACATATTATATAATGTAAATTATATACGATTTGCAATGCTGTTGCAATGCAAATAGAAAGGAAATTACAGCTAATGATAGAACAAAAGGAGCATTTTCACGGCAGTGACCTTGAAAAAATAGAAAAAATATACGGTATAAAGAAAGAAAATATTGTGAGCTTTGCAGCAAATGTCAACCCACTCGGTGAATCCGGTAAACTAAAAACTGCACTGTCTGAGCGCATTGATGCAATCACAAAATACCCTGACAGGGAGTATACTTCTCTCAGAAAGGCTATCGGCAGCTACTGCAAGTGCGATTACAATCACATAACAGTCGGAAACGGATGCACGGAGCTCATCTCTCTTTTCATTCAGATTACAGCTCCTAAAAAGACACTTCTGCTTGGTCCGACTTACTCTGAGTACGAGCGTGATTTAAGGATAAACGGCAGTGATATCTCATACTATTTTCTTAAGGAAAAGGATGATTTTAAGATTAATCCGGATGAATTCATCTCTTCAATCACAGCTGATACCGACCTTGTCATCATCTGTAATCCCAACAATCCGACCGGCAGTCTTATCACACCGGATAAGCTCAAAACAATTTTAACACACTGTAAAGAGACAAATACTTATGTGATGATAGACGAGACATATATAGAGTTTGTGCCGGATGTGGATGAGCTTTCAGCAATACCTCTGACTGAATTGTTTGACAATGTGATTATATTACGCGGCACATCCAAGTTTTTTGCCACTCCGGGACTTCGCCTGGGCTATGCCATCACATCAAATTCACAAATTCTTACAGACATAAACACAAACAAAAATCCGTGGATGATTAACTCTCTCGCCGTTGTTGCAGGCGAAACAATGTTTTTGGATGAAGAATATATAGATAAAACAAGAAGCTTGATACTTTCGGAGAAAACCAGATGCAGGCAATTGATTGATAAATCACACAAATTCAAGCTTTATCCATCCTACAGCAACTTCTATCTGCTTAAGATACTTGATGAAGGCGTGGATGCACATATGCTATTTGAGCGCGCCATAAGGCAGGGCATGATGATAAGGGACTGCTCTACCTTTCCCGGTCTTGAGGAGCGGTTCATACGATTTTGCATAATGAAGCCAGAGGATAACACAAGGCTTATTAATTGCCTTACACAATGATGCTAAATGCCTTTATATAAACATAACATATAACCAAAAAGCCTCCGGAAGGATTTAATCCAGCCGGAGGCTTTTTTATAAAGTGAAACATAGAATATGCTTTAAGGTCTATATTATTTTGCAGATAAGAACTCGTCAATACCCTTTGCTGCTGCTTTTCCTGCACCCATGGCAAGAATAACCGTTGCAGCACCTGTCACGGCATCTCCACCTGCAAATACACCCTCTTTTGAGGTTGCACCTGTATCCTCAGTTGCTACAATACACTTTCTCTTATTTGTATCGAGACCTATTGTTGTAGAGGAAATAAGTGGATTTGGCGATGTACCAAGTGACATAATCACTGTATCGCACTCCATCTCATACTCAGAGCCGGCAATCTCAATAGGGCTTCTACGTCCTGATGCATCAGGCTCTCCAAGCTCCATCTTGATAAGCTTAACACCCTTAACCCATCCATTCTCATCAACAAGAATCTCTGTAGGGTTCTCAAGGAGATCAAAGATAACTCCCTCTTCCTTGGCATGATGTACTTCCTCTTTACGTGCAGGAAGCTCTGCCTCACTACGTCTGTATACAATGTGTGTCTCAGCACCGAGACGAAGAGCTGTTCTGGCTGCGTCCATGGCTACGTTTCCACCACCGACAACTACAACCTTTTTGCCTTTTGAGATAGGAGTCTCATAACCCTCTTTAAAAGCTTTCATGAGGTTATTTCTTGTAAGGAACTCATTAGCTGAGAATACACCGTTGGCCTGCTCTCCAGGGATTCCCATAAATCTTGGAAGTCCTGCTCCCGAACCGATAAATACAGCCTCAAAGCCTTCTTCCTCCATGAGTTCGTCAATCTTAACTGACTTTCCGATAACTACATTTGTCTCGATTTTAACACCAAGTGCCTTGACATTCTCTACTTCTGCCGCAACAACCTTGTCCTTCGGAAGACGAAACTCCGGTATTCCGTAGCTTAATACTCCGCCGGCAGCGTGAAGTGCCTCAAAAATAGTTACATCATAGCCAAGCTTTGCAAGGTCTCCGGCACATGTAAGTCCTGCAGGACCTGAACCGATAACAGCAACCTTTTTGCCGTTTTTCTCTGCGGCTGTCTTTGGCTTGATGCCATTCTCTCTTGCTGTATCAGCAACAAATCTCTCAAGCTTTCCGATTGAGACAGGATCACCCTTGAAGCCTCTGATACACTTGCCCTCGCACTGGCTCTCCTGTGGGCATACACGTCCACATACAGCAGGAAGTGCTGATGACTCTGAAATAATCTCATAAGCCTTTGTGAAATCACCATTTTTAACCTGCTCAACAAATGCAGGAATATTGATAGAAACAGGGCAGCCCTTCATACACTGTGCATTTTTACAGTTTAAGCATCTGCTTGCCTCTGCCATTGCCTCTTCTTTATTGTAGCCGTAGCAAACCTCTTCAAAGTTTGTGGCACGAACCTTAGGATCCTGCTCTCTGACAGGTACTCTCTTTAATACATCGACTTCCATTATTTGTCACCTCCGCAGTTTCCGCAGCCACCGTGATGTGTTGCGCCCTCTTCATAGGCAAGCTTAGCTCTGCCTTCCTCAGTCTTATATTGCTGCTGTCTCTTCATAGCCTGATCAAAATCAACAAGATGTCCGTCAAACTCAGGTCCGTCAACACATGCAAACTTAACCTTTCCGTCCACGATCAGACGGCATGCACCACACATACCTGTTCCATCAACCATGATTGGGTTCATTGAAACAATTGTAGGAATCTCAAGCTTCTTTGTGAGCAGACATGTGAATTTCATCATAATCATAGGTCCGATAGCTACACAGCAGTCATATGTATTGCCGGCATCAACAAGTGCCTGAAGCTGCTGGCTGCCGTTGCCGTGGAAGCCGTATGAGCCATCATCTGTACAAACATAGAGATTCTTTGCAACAGCTTTCATCTCATCCTCAAAGAAAAGGATATCCTTATTTCTAAATCCCATGATGACATCAGCATCCACACCATGCTCTTTAAGCCACTTAACCTGTGGATATACAGGAGCTGTACCAAGACCTCCTGCGATAAATACGATGTGCTTTTTCTTTGTCTCCTCGAGGTTATCCTCCTGACAAAGCTCTGATGGACAGCCGAGTGGTCCGACGAAATCCTCTAATGAATCCCCCTCATTAAGAGCCATCATTCTCTCTGTTCCTGCACCGATAGTCTGTACTACGATAGTAACAGTCTCTTTTTCCCTGTCATAATCACAGATGGTAAGTGGGATTCTCTCTCCTACCTCATCTGTCTTTGCGATGATAAACTGACCAGGCAGACACTCTTTTGCAACTCGTGGTGCCTTTATATCCATAAGGATAATATTGTCAGCCAATTTTTCTTTTCGAACTATTGGATACATAGTCTTCCTCCTAGTTAAATCTTATCCCATTACATATGTAATCTGATACTCAATTATTTCATACTTTTTTAATTTTAAATGAAATGATATAATTTTTCAATATATTTCTTTAGATATTCCATAAAAATATGTTATATGCTTATGAAATTGTGTTATCCTCTGACATTCGTCCGCTACTTTATATCAAAAACAGGAACCAATTCATGCAAAAAATGAACCGGTTCCTGTATTTATCAGCTTTTATGAGAAATATACAAGCTCATCCTGCGGCTTCTCGGCAGGCTCGATGGAAACCGGATAAAGCACCGGTCCCTTTCCCTTGTACTCTCTTGCAAACTCCACATGCACCCTTGCGGTGATGGTAATCCACGATTTGTGAGGAATACTGCTCTCATCCTCATACTTGCACTTAAAGCCTATAAAGGTCACGTCCTCTATACAGCAGGTCATCGCAAACCTGCCCGGTACCATAACACCCTTTCTAAGCTTATCAGGATTGTATACAATGGCAAGAAATTTGACAACCTTGCCGTCGTACTTCTTGTAATTCTCCATGGCATCCATATACCAGATGGCATAATCTGCATCTGAAAGCTCAATCACATCCTGATTTATATCAAACGGCAGTTCCTCCGGACGCTCATCAATAGTACCGTCCTTGCGCTCATAGACAATCTGAGCCTTTCGGTTGATATTCTTTATGGTACGCCTTAGGTGTCCTCTGTCTGTATCATCGTCCGTCCTGTTAAATATGACAACATCACTCGCAAATACCTGTTCCTGCATCATCGCGCGCATATTGTTCATATAAAGGTCAAATGTAGTGGAATCAACTGTGGCGAGCGACTGCACGATAACCCAGCCCTTTGGCAGCTCGGCCTCTATTATTTTATCAATGCCCCATGTGCCGTTGTACTCGATAAACACATGTTCAGGCAAATACTGCATGTTGAGCTCATTCAGCTTTGCAGCTGTGAACTCATCCTCCGAGTCGATCTCTGCAACCTGGATATTGGCAGCCTTTAGCTTATCCATATCATACTCCACATCACCATCCTCGCACATAATGATAAGCCCCTTTGAGCCATTAGCAAAATCATTCTCGAAAATGGTATCCTTAATCAGTGAAGTCTTGCCACTGTCCATGAATCCGGTAAATAAATATACTGGAATCTCTTCAGCCATTTTGTTAGTTCCTTTCTGATTATTGTGTAACTATGTTAAATACATTTAAGCAAGTCCGAAGAGCTCTTCAAGCTCATGCTCGTGGATATCTGTTCCGATAACAACGATACGTCCTGTATAGTCAGGCTCGCCATCACGAATCTCGTACTCGCCCGGAACCATATCAAAGTAAATCCACTTGCCGTCTGTGCCCTCTACCATGCCCTTTGAACGAAGAATCTTGTCATCTTCCACAAACTGCTTAAGGATTTCTTCGAGCTTAGCGCGCTCAAACTTGTGAGGTGTCTCCTTGCCCCAGCTTGTAAATACATCATCAGCATGATGATGTCCGTGCTCATGATCATGGTCATGACAGCCACAGGTGCAGTCCTCGCCATGCTCGTGATGATGTTCGTGCTCGTCATGGTCGTGGTGATGCTCGTGTTCATCGTGGTCGTGATGGTGCTCATGCTCATCATGGTCGTGGTGATGTTCATGCTCATCATGGTCGTGGTTATGCTCATGCTCATCATGGTCATGGTGATGATGATGCTCTGCCTCATCCTGTGCATGACGTGCCTCAGCAAGCACCTTCATCTCGAGATTGTCCTGACCTTCCATAGTCTTAAGAATCTGCTCTCCTTTAATAGCATCCCAATCAGTAGTGATAACTGAAGCCTTTGGATTTAAAGCCTGAATCTGCTTTACACAAAACTCAAGCTGCTCAGGTGTAGCATTCTGGCTGCGGCTTAAGATCACTGTTGTGGCATACTCTATCTGGTTGTTGAAGAACTCACCAAAGGCCTTCATCTGCTTGCTTGCCTTAAGCGCATTTACCACTGTAACAAGTGCATTGAGCTTGACCGGCTGCTCTTTTTCGATATCTATAACTGATTTCATGACATCTGATAATTTGCCTACGCCGGAAGGCTCGATTAAGATACGGTCCGGATGATAATTAGTAATAACCTCATTTAAGTTCTTACCAAAATCACCTACCAGTGAACAGCAGATACAGCCTGAGTTCATCTCAGTAATCTGAATGCCGGCATCCTTTAAAAAGCCACCGTCTATACCAACCTCACCGAACTCATTCTCTATGAGAACTATCTGCTCACCCTTAAAAGCCTCATCTATCATTTTCTTGATAAATGTAGTCTTTCCAGCTCCAAGGAAACCTGAAATAATGTCAATTTTTGTCATTGTAATTCACTCCTTTTCTTTTCACTAAGTCCTATTTTACTAGCAATAATACAAATATGCAAATTAAATTTTTATTATTAAATTATGTTGACACATAACAAAAGAACTACCGCACGCGGTAGTCCTCTCTAATACATTAATTGTATTTTCTTTTTCTAGCTGCTTCAGATTTCTTCTTACGCTTTACGCTTGGTTTCTCGTAATGCTCACGCTTACGGATCTCCTGCTGGATGCCTGCTTTTGCACAGTTTCTCTTGAATCTGCGTAATGCGCTATCTAAAGTCTCGTTTTCTTTAACTATTACACTAGACATAACCTAAAACCTAACCTCCCTCCAGTTGTGTATTGTGCATCAACTGTTAGGTATCTATACTTAATTGCACTAACATGTATTTTATCAAAATATCCGGATTTGTCAAGATAAATCCGGATATTTTTTCAAGAAATTATTATTTTAATTATATCAGGTAAAACATCACTCCAAAATGACTCTAATCAAGCTTGATAAAGATTGATGTTTCCTTTTTCAGTGAATCTGCAATCTCATAGTTTTCATCCATCTTGTGTGAGATATTGTCCATATCCTCAACAATAAGCTGTGTACTGTCAGCCGCTGAAACCACTCCGTTCACACCCTCATTTATAGCATGTGAAATGGTGTTGATTGAAGAAGAAATCTCAAGCATGGACTGCTTCAGTGAATCAGTCTTCTCCTTGAAATCAGTCATGGTACCCTCAATGAATGAAGCCTTGTCGTTGTACTCCACACCGGACTCAACAAATCTCTCAAACTCCGGAAGAATCGAATCATTAATATAGCTGACAAGACCATTGGCGTTGTCAGAAAGATTGTTAACCGAATTGGTAACTACCGCATTAATACGCTGGATATTGTTGGCTGCCTCCTGGCTGGCTGCAGCAAGCTGGCTGATCTCACTGGCTACAACCGCAAAACCTCTGCCTGCCTCTCCTGCCCTTGCTGCCTCAATAGAAGCATTTAATGCCAGCAGATTGGTCTGACTTGCAATGTTTAAAATATCATTGGTAAGTGAATTGACCTGCTTTACGCTGTTGCTATCCTCAATAGCCTTCTGCAATACCTCGAGAATCTCCGAAACCTTCCTGTCTGTTGACTCCATATTTGTACGTGCAACAGACTCCATTGACTGTGCATGAGCCTTCATATCCTTGGTGTATCCGGTCAGTTCATCTGTCTTTTCAGCAATAAGCTCAACCTCTTTTGCCACATTATCTGTGTTGGTATTAATAACAGATGCGTTTTCGGAGATATCCTGCATGGTAGCAGACAGCTCCTCTGTTAAAGCCGAAAGATCGGACACACTGCTGTTGCTTGTCTGAACACTCTGACGCACATCATCAACAACCCTCTCCATCTTGGCCGAGTTGGTGACAACAGCCTTAAATATAGCCTGCAGCTTTGTCATAAAGACATTGATGCCCTTGCCTACGGCGTCAACCTCTGCATTGTTGATAGGAGTAACCCTCTGCGTCAAATCGCCCTTCTTGTTATCAATATTGACTATGATGCCGTTGATTTCCTTCTGTGTACGAAGCAGAGGCTTGATAACCATGGTGACAACAGCAAAAACAACAAACAGTAATGCAATTATACTTATTGCAATAGTAAATGTACATGTGACAACAGATGCGCGATAAGTACTTTCGAGGCTCTTTCTCTCCTCCTGTGTAACAGAATTGACATACTCACGCATTGACGAAATAGCTTTTTCAATGTTATTAGTATATTTTGCAATAGAGCCATTTGCCGTTTTATACGCTTCCTCGTTTTTACCGGCGGCAGAATAGGCCATTACATTGCCACACTCCTTGACCAGACTTGTATAGTTTTCACAGATAATTCTATAGTTTCTCTTGGTCTCCAAGGTTACATAAGGATTATAATCATCAAGGAGCTGCTTTAGCTTTTCCTCGTGATTTCTCACTTCACTTACAATATCAATCATTGATGATAGATCTGTCGATATAATATGGGCCAGTGCCAGTGTATGAATATTCACAGTCTCCATCTCAATATCATTAAGCATCTCCGTGCCAACCATTGAGGTGTCCACAATCTGAGAAGCAGCATCATTTACCTTTGATAAATTTTTAAGAGACAAACCACTTGAAATAACACTTACAAAGCCTACAACAAAAACAGGAATAAGTATCAATTTTGTACTTAACTTTTTCTTTCCCTTGACCTTTGGTTTGTTATTAACCTTTTGAGCTTTTTTTGTGTTGAGAGTTTTTTTAACTTTTGGTGCTTTTGCAGGATTTGCTGCTTTTGCTTTCACCTTTTTTTGTTTTACTGCGCTATTTTTAACAGCGGCTTTACTTTTTTTTGAATCTAATTTCATGTTATATACCCCTCTACTCAGCTACAGATTGTGTTATCCCCGCAACAAGATTATCCATTATCTCCTGAAGATCTGTATTATCAGGATTACCGGCCGCCATTTTTTCGCCAAACTCCGTCGCAGCATCCCAGTAAGAATTTCCAACTCTTTGGAGCTTTCCGTACTGTGCCTGATCCATAACAGCCATAATAGCAGGAACCTTTTTGACCGCATCATCTGCGGCTGCCGCTT
>ULMU01014687.1_pt1 | contig 9987 bp, 10 predicted proteins | sample 1951741 | NCBI WGS metagenome assembly ULMU01 (sample SAMEA4835559, study PRJEB28245) | human gut metagenome | biome: gut microbiome; material: fecal sample | place: Denmark | collected 2008
GAAAACGCCGCGGAAAAAGCAACTTTTGCTTAGGAAAAAGCCATTTTGAGAAGGATTCGACAACCCTCGTCACGAGTCACAATTCTTGTGATACGATCGGCCTGTTATCGTCGCATCGCGACCCTGAGTTTTCTCTGTTTTCTTTGGTTAATTGAAATTAAACAGTGAGTGACCGTAGGCGCTTTTCCTATGGACGTTGCATTGACTTTTTCAATGCCCCGCTCTGCTACTGAGTCCCAGCTTTTGGCAAGGACAGTACGAGTCGGTTTTTCAGCTTGCTTTCTCGCCTAAAGCGCGTTTGCGCACATCCTGGCGACTTCTACCAAACGTGTTGAGCTGGTTAACAATCAGCTTCCGTTTGTCTACCTACCCCCTGGGGAACGCTTTCCCCTTGAGGGATGTGGTGTTCCCCGATTTTTTCGGAGAACGCACCATGCCCCAATCTCACACAAGTTCCAGCACCAATTTCTATACAGAAATTACAGGTGCTTCCTTTGAACACGTGATCAACCCCGACGGCTCTGCCTACAAGTTCAATCCCGCCTGGCGATGCACCGGTTTTTCGGACACAACGAACCCACGCATTCCCACCAAGGACTCGAACTATGTTTTTGACCGTGCACTTTTGCAGGATTTGCTGATCTTTCTGATGTACCCACAGGGCACCGCTTTGTGGCTTACCGGGCCAACCGGATGCGGAAAGACTTCGGCTGTCATGCAGGTTGCAGCTCGGCTCAACTGGCCTGTTGTTGACCTCACTTTGAACAACCGCTTTGAGTTCACAGACCTCAAAGGTCAGTGGGGACTGACGCAAGATGTCAACCAAGTTCAACCCACCATGAAGTACATCTACAACGCATTGCCAATGGCAATGCAAAACGGATGGATTCTGGTCTTAAACGAGGTAGATCTTGCAAGTCCCGGTGAACTATCAGCTTTAAACGATGTCATTGAAGGCAGAAACCTTCTGGTAGCAGAAAACAAGGGAGAGGCCATCAGACCCCACCCGATGTTCAGACTCATCGTAACCGGCAACAGCAATGGAGCCGGCGACATGAGTGGTCTCTACCAAGGTGTTCAGCAGCAGAACGTTGCCGCCATGGACCGCTACAGAATGCTCAAAGTCGATTACCCCTCAGAGGAAATCGAGAAAGGCATTCTTAAAAACGTTGCACCTGCCATTCCGGCTGTACTTCGCCGACGCATGTGCAAATTCGCTTCTGAGATGCGCAAAGCGTTTGTTGGTTCTTCCAAAAATGTTGCATCGATCAGCGTTCCGTTTTCGACACGCAGTCTTGTGAATTGGGCCAACACGGTTCAGTTCTATCAAAGCGACAAAGTTCCGCTGAAAAAAGCGTTGGAGCTCTTCTTTCTCAACAAGTTGAGCAACTCCGAATGTGAAGCCGCCAATTCCATCGCCTTAGCTGTTTTCGGCGAAGCATGGAACGGCACTGAGGCTTCTCACACTTCAACGGCACCCTAACCCACTTTATTTCAACCGCTCCCGAAGGGATCAAAATCAGCCCTTCGAGGAGGATTTTGTATCCCCGGCAGCTTTGCTTTTCGAGGATACAAAATGACAACAGAAACCAAAGATCTTGCTTCCAAGGACGCAAACCGCAGCATCATCGTCAGAATGGCCGAACAGTTCAAGGTTGACCCGGATAAGCTCTGGAGCACCATGAGCAAAACCTGCTTCAAACCTGACTCCAACGGAGCATTCACTCCCGAAGAAGTGATGTTTGTTCTGATGGTTGCCGAACAACTCGGCATTAACCCTCTGCGGCGTGAAATTTGGGCGTTCCGAGGGAAAAACGGCATTGTGCAACCGATGGTAAGCGTTGACGGCTGGAAGGCCATCATGCTTCGTCAACCGACTTTCGATGGCTACGAGATCCGCTATTCGGACTCCTCCGTTGAAATTCCCAATGTCGGCTCCGTACCCGAATGGTGCGAATGCACGATTTGGCTAAAGGGTATTTCTCACCCAACGACCGAACGCGTATACATGACCGAAGCCTACGTGTCTTCAAGTCCTGTATGGCGTACACGTCCGCGGCACATGCTGCATCACCGAGCTCTGATTCAGGCTATTCGTTTCAGCTTCCCTATAACAGGGATCTCCGATGTTGGCGTAAGCGACTCGGGCGAAGTTATCGACATCGAGGATCTCCACGGAACTTCCGTTACAACCTCCAGCCAAACTTCCCTTCCGAAACCCGCTACTAAGCCCGTTTCCTTTAACAAAGACAAACTCGAAGAAATTGCCCAAAAAGCCATTGCTCTCGCTTTGAAACGCAAGGACTTTACGCCGGCATTCCGTTTCGCAGATCGTCTGGTTGGAGACGAACGTGCCTATGTCATCGCCAAACTCGAGAAAGCTCGATCAGAAGCTCAACGGCAAGCAATCAGCAATGCCGAAGCTCAAGAGGAGAGCGAAACGATGTCGAACGTGACGACAGAACCACGGGATTTAGCCATGTGATACTGCGTTAGGAATGCCATCAACGGCTGTGTGCCTTGTTGAACATAGTCGTTGATGAAATTCAACCTGAAGGAACCAAGACATGATCTACATCGAACTGGAACAGAGAAGCGCGGAATGGCATAAGTGGCGCTCCAAAGGCATCACTGCTACCGAAGCCGTTGCTATCAGTGGACACTCCGAGTTCATGACTCCCTGGCGTGTTTGGGCTGAAAAAACCGGCCGGGTCAATCCCGTTGATCTGTCCGTCAATCCTTATGTTCAGTACGGCATTGACCACGAGGATGAAGCCAGAGACATCTTTATGACGAAACACACGGACATCGTGATGCCGACGTGCGGAGAAGCCGATGAAAATCGAATTTTTCGCGCCTCGTTTGACGGTCTGACTTCAGCCGGCGAACCGGTTGAAATCAAATGTCCGGGTGAATCGACTTTGGAAGATGTTCTCACCAGAGGCGAAAACTCGGAGGCTTACCAACACTATCGTTGGCAGGTTCAGTGGCAAATGCTGGTTGCAGGAGCTACCCAAGGATGGTTGGTTTTCTTTCTTGGAAGCGGAAGAGTCAAAGAATTCCTCATTCAAAGAGACGAAGCCATGATTTCGGAAATGAAGGACAAATGCCTGACGTTCTGGAACAAAAACATCCTCGGAGACAAGGCTCCCGAAAAAATCCCCGATCGCGACATCTATGTTCCCAAAGGAAATGATCTCATCGCCTGGGGGCGAGCCGCTGCCGATTTCCGCAGAATTAAAGAGGAAATCAACCGCCTCACCGAACTTCTTGAGGAACCTAAGAAAAAGCTTCTGGCTTTGATGGGGGACTTCAAGAATGCCGATTTCTACGGCGTCACCATTTGCCAGTACACCCAACGCGGCAGCATCGATTACAAAAAGGTGCTTGCCAAGCGCGGTCTGCTGCTGACGGAAGACGAGATCGACAGTTGCCGTCGCGACTCCAACTTGGTTCAGAAGTTCAATCTGAGCAAATCCGAGTTTCCTGCCGACTTCGTACCGGAGGCAAATGAGGAAATCTGCGAAGCAATTCGCACCATTCAGAATGATCGAAACAACCTCTGTTGGTGACCATTTTTAAAAATTTAACCTTCTGCCGGGGGTACACAACTACCTTCAGAGAGGCTTGTCATGTGTGTCTTCGGCCTTGGAGATTCAACATGACAAACGTGACAACCAGTATCAGTACCGTGGCCGACCGCTGTGTCGATCTTCCCGTTGAGCTCAAAGCTCAGAAACTTTGCGTCATTTACCTGTTTTTCCGCCAATGGACCGGCACTGCAACCATGCAACGTGCCGATTACATGATCGGCAAAGACGGGTATTTGCCGCCTGAGGAAGTGACCGCCAACTACGGCCAAAAAAGAGTCATCGACCCTGTTCACCTGAGAGTGTTCGACACACTCAAAAAACGAGCCGAGACTCTTCTTGCCGACAACGGCCTGCCCTTTTGCAAAGGTGTTGTACTACCCATCGACAAGGCTCCGGAAGTCCTCGCAGGACTACGCGGCATCGCCGATGAGTACAACCAGGCGCGAGACAATCTCGCTGGCTCCTTGGACGATAAGTACCGCGAATGGATTGCCCGCAATCCTCAATTCGCAGAACAGATCCGAGCCGCTCAGCCCGATGCTTGCAGCGTGAAGCAAAAGATCAATGCAGACTTTGCTGTTTTTCAGTTCGTGCCGACGGAAGCTGAAATCGACAAAACCGACTCTCTCAAACGTACCGTTGACGGTCTGTTTGACGAGGTAATCGAAGATGTCGTCAAGCGCTCCCGCCTGCTGCACAAACGTTCCGTAACCGGTAAATCTGCTGATGATCTTTCGCAGCGCACCCTGTCTACTCTCAAAGTGATGAAAGAAAAGTTAAACGGCCTGAGATTTCTCAACGGCGGCGTAGCTCCCATGATTGAGCTCATCAACCGTTTGCTTTCCTTGATGCCGACACGAGGCAAATTCACCCCGGACCAGTTCAATGCACTCAACGCCGCTTTGGGCGTTCTTTGCAGCGAACAACTTCTCGTCGAAGTGGCCACGGGGAAGCTCACGCTTGATGGTTATCTTGCAAACGCGCTTCCTGGGTTTGCCAAGACTGACGGAGAGCCTGAACACGAAGCAATCGAGCGCGCCCCTGCGCTGTCCAATAGCCACGACTGCCCTTCCCATCAGGATGAACCAAAGCAAAACGAACTTTCTCTCGAAGCAAGGGGGATTGGACCGGAAGAGGACTCATCAGAAAGTCAAACCGCCTGTTCTTCTGGGAAAGATTCCGACCATCCTGCATCCGAAGCCACGCCAGTTTCGCAGTCCGAACCAGCCGTGCCGCCTCAACAGGGCAAAGCGGCCGACTTCGACGATCTGGAAATGCTGAACCGGATGCTTGAGAACTGCTTTGATAGTCCTGTCTTGGAAGACCAAGATCATGGCACGACAGACATTCCACCGGCTCCAACTCAGATCCGGCTGTCTGCCTTCTAAGTCACATCGCATTTGCGAGAACACATCCCTTCTTGCAAATGCTCTGGAGGAATGCGTGTTCTCGCTTCAACCTTTTGAGGTACGCAATGAACACGCAAACCAACCACAATTTTTTGAAAAGCCTGCCAATGGTGGCCGGTATTTTGGGAAACAAACTCGGCGTCGACGTCGAGCTCGGATCGAAGTGTTGTACCAACGGCAGAGTCATTGAGCTCCCGCTCGCTTTGCAAGAACGCGCAATTACTCGAGAAGAGTTGCTTGGATTTCTGGTCCACGAGGCCAGTCATGTTCGCTTTACGGACTTTTCTGTTCAGGCCTCCACTCCATTGCATTTCAAACTCATGAACGCAATTGAAGATGCCAGAATCGAAAAGCAGATCGCCGAGCATTACCCGGGTGCGCAGTATCTGCTGAATCGCTGTTACGAGCCTATGCTCGCGTCAATGTCAACGATGCTGCGCAAAATGGATCCAGCTTCGGCCTTCGTCTCCTACGCTCTGTTTGCGACCCAGAATACTTTCAACCCGTTGTTTGCCTCCATCAAAGATGCAACACGGGCCCGAGCTGTAGACCTCTTGGGCGAAAAACTCATGACCAATGTGGATTCCGAGTTGGTGAATTTTCCCAATCTCGGTTCCACCGCCGATGTCAGAGATTTAGCCCAGAAGTTACTTGAGTTGCTCAAGCAGGCAGCCTCAGCACCCCAGGCTAACAAGTCTTCTCACCCTTCTAAAACAGACGCTTCGCCGCAATGTTCAGGCGTGGACCCAAATTCCGCCTCGGACGATGCTGTTGCAAATCAGAAGGAGAAAACTCGGAGTTCGAAGAACAGCTCTCACTGTTCGGACATTGACGCTTCCGACTTTGTCCTAAACGCTCAAAAGGCGCATCAAGGAAAGCCGGAAAAAATCAAATGCATTGATCTGTCTGAACAGCTTCGGGAAAAAATCGAAAAGCATGCTGCGCCTCAGCCATGTTCAAACCCAACACGCTTGACTACTGACTTCAGTTGCCCGGAAGTAAGCAGTCCCCTTCAAAAAGACCGTTTACGCGGACAGTTGTTGCTGCAGCAAGCCTACGCAGACAGTGTCGCAGCCAGAAGAGCCTTGCTTGGAGCCATCCAAACAAAGGCCAGAACTGGTTACTACACCGCAAATCACGGCCGCAGAATCAATCCATCTCGTATGGGCAGGCTCTCCGCCGGCTCCACTAGAGTCTTCGAGCGTCGTGAAGAAGTACGTGCCATTGACACGTCCGTAAGCATCCTGCTGGACCTGTCAGGCTCCGTCGGCCAAGCGTTGTCTGAACTTGCCATTCGAGCCTGTCTGGCGATGATGGCGGCTTTGCGGTCAATTTCCTTTGTGAAATCCACACTGAATGTCTTTCCGTGTGCCGCAGGAATTAAAGTCCATGTCAACAATGGCTACTACTTCAAGGTCGTGCCTTTCGAAGACAAGATTGAAAAACACATTGATCTCATCGGGACGCTGTCAAGTTTTGGGGGTACACCCCTGGCTGAAGCCCTTCTCGGGACTGCAGCTGAACTTTCTCAGCGTCCTGAACACAAGCGGATCATTTTCGTCGTTACCGACGGTCGTGTATGCGTCCGAGGACAAGAAATCCTTAAAGAACTCAGACACTCCTGCACCATTGTTGGCATTTTCATTGGAATTTCCGTCAACAATGAAACGCTTCGAGGCTTGTTTGATGTCTGCGAGGAACTTCGATCTTTCGGTCAACTTCAGACCACACTGATGTCAATTAGCCAGGCTCTGATCCTCAAGGGCCTTGGTTGATCTTTTTTTTCATTTCATCACCCATGCAGGGATTCTGCTTTCCCTGCCGGGGAAGCGAATTCCCTGCAACCTCTTTTTGGAGATTCAAAAATGTTGCACTTTCGCTCGTTTTCCCAAGTGATTCTCTGCGGCCGTCTGTCGCAGGACGCCCGACTTCAAAACACAAAGTCTGGAACCTCGATGTTGATTTTTAGCGTGGCCACTTCGGTTTCAGTCAAAAACCGAGATGGCTCCTATGAAAACGCATCAACCTTCCATGATTGCCTGTTATTCGGCAGCAGAGCTCAGAAGCTGGCCGAAACGCTCAAGAAAGGCACTGTCGCGTGCGTCCAGGGTTCAATTTCCTACCGCGAAGTTGATCTTACTAACGGCTATAAGGGGCGCAGCGCATCCATCGCTGTGGAGGACCTACAAATCCTCGCTCTCCCTCACGTAGACAAAGGAACGCAAACGCATGCCGGCACTCGCTCTGGCTTTCAAGCAAAGCAGCCCCCTCAAGACTCGTTCATTGAACATGAGGAACTACCTTGCTGACACCGCCGGACGCGAAGTTAACCCACCTCTCAAAAGAATTTCAACCTTGGAGAAAACATGTCTCAATACAAGATCGACGCCGAAGTGGTGCTACGCCTGGCCTGCGGAAGATGGGATGAAATTTTGAGCAATCTTGCTCCGTCCTTGAAACAGGCCATTGACCGTGCACCGCGCCACTGTGAATGCCCTATTCACGGAGGATCTGACGGTTTCAGATTCTTTCGGGATTTCAAACACACCGGACAATGCATCTGCAATACCTGTGGAGCATTTGACGGCTTGCACATTCTGATGAAGGTCAATGGGTGGAACTTCTTCTCCGCCCTGAAAGCCGTTTCTGAATTTCTGAATGCACCAGAAGGCATTGAGCCGACATCTCACATTGAGACAATTGACGGCAAAGTGCTTTTTATCGGAATTTCGACATTGCGCAGCGGCAATCAATGCTTCTGCGTCAAGCTTCGATCAGACAACGGCCAAACCCGGAGCTGTTGGGGTCGTGATCTACAGCGCGCATGTTCCGTTGCAGGCCTAAAGGTTGGCGACAATGCCAGAATTTCCCGTTTGGGAACCAAAAACATTTCCTACAAGGGCAAGGAGTACAGAAAAGTTCTCTGGTCCGCTCAAAAGACAGCTTCGGACGCCGAACTTGCATTGCAAGCCAGGAAGGTCGAAGAAGAGTCTTCCCGTAGAAAAGTGTCTATCGTTTCCAAGTGGGAAAAAGCAGCCATCGTTAACCTCACCTGCCCTCAACAGACTCCGTTGTTGACGTATCTAAAAAATCGAGGAATTTGTCCTTCTTCTTCGGACATTCTTCACAACTGCCGCTTCATTGCAGACGAACCCTACTTCGATCAGCAAAGAAAGCTCGTAGGCAGATTCCCATGCATGATTTGTGCTGTCAGAGATACAACGGGCGAACTGGTCACTCTGCACCGAACCTATCTAACCCCAACAGGTCAAAAAATTGGTTTCGGTCCGGCCAAGAAGCTCTTACCTGTACCGGCGGGCCGCACAATAAACGGTGCTGCAATCAGCTTCGGCACACTTGCCAAGGACGGCATCTTGTGTCTTGCTGAAGGCATCGAAACCGCTTTATCCGTTCAAAAAGCCACCGGATATCCATGCATGGCCTGCGTCTCGGCCCAGGGTTTGGTCAACACCAAGCTTCCCACAGGGACGAAAGTTGTGTTCATCTTCGCTGACAACGATTTTTCTGAAACTGGTCAGCGCGCCGCCGAGAGGCTTAGAGGAAGACTTCTATCGGAGGGGATTCCTTCCGTCATTTTCTTGCCGGAAAAAGTTGTTCTGACGATTTCTGCCAAAGGAACCGACTGGAACGACGTCTTGCGGCAATATGGTGAAAAAGGATTCCCATTCCACCGCGCCTCCTCTGTCTAGCCCTCTCAGGATTCACTGACCGTTTCATCTACCAACCCACACGGGAAAAAACTTTCCCGCGTCGGGAGTGGTTTTTTCCCGCCACTAAGGAAAAAACCATGCCCATCAACACTCTGATTCTTCGATCCCAAACTGCACTTGAGAACCTCAACAGAATTGCTGAGGAGGCTCACCGTGAACCATCACGACAAGAATGCTTGCGCAGGCTCGGACTTGTCTCATCAGCCGCTCGGAAAATCGGAGAATTGCTCTCACGAACATTTCTCGGTTCTCAAGACGATGATCCTGACAATCTCGAATTACTGCGGCTAGCCAACCAGGCCACTCGTCTGTCTGCTTACTGCAGGCAATCAATGTAATTTGCCTAGAACTGGCGTTCTTGAATCTCAGTGGAGCCAAAGAAAGAAGATCATGTTAAACTTACGCTAGTCCCAAATTGGGACATGTCAACTATGCGAATAATTGCACTTTCTCAATTAAAAAAGTACCAACAGCAGTACCCTCAAGCTGAACGGCAACTTGCGTTGTGGGCCGGCTTTGTCTCCAAGGCTTCATGGTCAACACCGCAAGACATTAAGGACAGCTTCCGATCTGCAAGCTTCATAGAAAACAATCGCGTGGTATTCAATATCTGTGGCAACAACTATCGTCTGGTTGTTGCGGTGGCCTACCAAATCCAAGCTGTATACGTGAAGTTTTTTGGTACTCATGCTGAGTACGACAACATCAACGCCGCAACTATTGAGGTGAAATGATGCAAATCTATCCGATCAAGAATGACGCTGATTACCAACGTGCTCTGAAGGAAATTGCGCCATACTTCGACAATCCTCCAGCAGATAAAGACCCTGTTTGGGATTCTGTAGATGTTATGGTCACTCTCATTGAAGAGTACGAAAAGCGTCACTTCCCGCTTGCAGACAACGCGACAGCGATTGATGCCATCCAATTCTTCATGGATCAAAAAGGTCTCACACCTAAAGACCTCGTTCCATGCATTGGACAACTGAATCGTGTATATGAAATTCTCTCGGGGAAGCGTCATTTGACGTTGCCCATGATTCGACGTCTAAACGCAGTATTGGGCATCCCATTAGATTTTCTTGTGCGCGCCTAGCAAGCTTGATTGAACCTTCTGTCCATTGAAAGACAGACACAAAAAAGCATCCGTCCTTTGACCATCACGGGCAAATAGCGGATGCTTTTTCTTACGGTTTGCCGGTTTGAAACTGCGCCCGGGCAACACTTGCAAGTGGACTTTGGCGAGAAAGACGT
>ULMU01009048.1_pt1 | contig 9965 bp, 8 predicted proteins | sample 1951741 | NCBI WGS metagenome assembly ULMU01 (sample SAMEA4835559, study PRJEB28245) | human gut metagenome | biome: gut microbiome; material: fecal sample | place: Denmark | collected 2008
CGCAATATCAAACCAGAAAGGTGGGGTCGGAAAAACCACCACAACCGTAAATCTTGGAATTGGACTTGCCAGACAGGGAAAGAAAGTGTTGCTGATTGATGCAGATCCGCAGGGGAGCCTTACAGCAAGTCTTGGCTATGTAGAACCGGACGAAATAGGAACTACACTTGCCACAATTATGATGGCTATTATCAATGAAAAAGAATTTGAGATCACAGATGGCATTCTGCATACAAAAATGCGGAACGTTGCTGGTATCGCACAGAATGAGGCACAGAAGTCTGCGGATATGTTTAATAAGTGTCAGTACCTGGATGAGATTACCGGTGGCAAAGGCATTACCTTTGCTACGGGCACACCGATCAGCAACAGTATGACGGAGCTTTATGTGATGCAGAGATACCTGCAGTATAACAAGCTGCAGAACATGGGGCTTGGATTATTTGATGCCTGGGCTTCTACATTTGGTGAAGTGATTACCAGTATTGAATTATCACCGGAAGGAAGCGGATACCGGTCGAAATCCAGATTTTCCAGATTCTATAATATCCCGGAGCTGATGAGTATGTTTAAAGAGATTGCGGATATTAAAACAGCCGATCAACTGAAGCTCCCAGTACCGGAAGCGGAATATGAAACGGTTGTATTGAAACCATCGGATTATCAGCGGGATATAGTGAAAAGCCTTGCAGAGCGTGCAGAAAAGGTTAGAAATGGATTTGTAGATCCATCGGTTGACAATATGCTGAAGATCACAAATGACGGACGTAAGCTGGCACTAGATCAGCGTCTGGTGAGTGATCTTTTACCTGACAATCCAGAAAGCAAAGTGGCTATATGTGCGGAAAAGAGTTTTCAGATCTGGCAGGAAACAGCCAGTCAGAAATCAGCCCAGTTGATTTTCTGCGACCTCAGCACACCAAAGGGGGATGGGACATTCAATGTGTATGACGATCTGAAGCAGAAGTTGTTGGAAAAAGGTGTTCCAGAAAAAGAAATTGCATTTATCCATGATGCCAATACAGAGACAAAGAAAGCGGAGCTGTTTAGCAAAGTAAAAGCTGGACAGGTTCGTTTTTTATTAGGTTCCACAGCAAAGATGGGAGCCGGTACCAATGTACAGGATCGTCTGATTGCACTTCATCATTTGGATGTTGGGTGGAAGCCATCAGATCTGGAGCAGCGAGAAGGCCGTATCATCCGCCAGGGAAATCATAACAAGAAGGTAAAGATTTTCCGGTATGTAACAGAATCAACATTCGACAGCTATATGTGGCAGCTGATTGAGAATAAGCAGAAATTCATTTCTCAGATCATGACCAGTAAAGCACCGGTCAGAAGCTGCGAGGATGTGGATGAAGCAGCACTCTCTTATGCTGAGGTAAAAGCACTTGCAACCGGTAATCCGGCTGTAAAAGAAAAAATGTCACTGGATGTGGAAGTGGCAAAACTGAAACTGTTGAAAGCAAACCACCTGAATAACGTGTACCGCATGGAAGCGGATATTTCCAGAAATCTTCCACAGAAGATAGCGAAGCTGACGGAGATTATCGAGGAATATCGGGAAGACATTACACATTATGAAGCACATAAGATCACAGATCCGGAGGCATTTGAGATGGAAATTGGTGGAAAAATATTTACAGAAAAGAAAGAAGCAGGTGCGGCATTGCTGGCTGTCTGCAAGCTGATTCAGTCTGTAAATGAGGCAAAGGACGTGGGAAATTATCAAGGCTTCCATATGATGGCACGTTTCGACAGCTGGAATAAAGAATTTATTCTTTCAGTGAAACACACAGCAGTATCTTCGCTTCCATTAGGTTCAGATCCACTTGGAAACATTGCCCATATTAACAATTTATTGGAAAGTTATCCGAAGAAACTGGCAGATGCGGAGCAGAAATTAGAGACAGTAAAAGAACAGCTGGAAAATGCAAAACAGGAAGTGGTAAAGCCATTTCCAAAAGAGAAGGAGCTGAATCAGATGATGGAACGTCTGTCAGAGTTAAATGCACTCTTAAATATGGACGAGCAGGGAAGATCCGAAGAGCCTGAGAACAGCGGAAAGCAGAGCATTCACGATAAATTGAATGCAATAAAACAAAACGGTCAACAGGAACATGATCATGATAAATCAGCAAAGGGAAATGATATTGATCGTAGTTGACAATAGAGAAAAATAACTGGGACCGGTGGGAGAAAACTACCGGTTCTTTTGATATGGAGGAAATACAAATGGCATTAAGAAATTATAATACAAGAGAAGAAAACGAAGTGCAGGATCTGACTCAAAAGCAGATTGATCTGGCAGGCTTCAGCGAAAAAGGATTTTCACAAGAACAGATCAATCAGATCTATGAGTATGCTCAGATGGTGGGGGATGAGTTGAAAGTCCGTAATCTGATATGGAGTATTGCTGGGGCAAAAGACCAATCAGATCAGGAACGAATTGTACAGCTTATGGATGATGCCAGAAAGGAAATGGAGATTTATCCGGATTCCGAAGTAACGATGAGTGCGTTGCATGGATATGGATATCTGGCTGACGATATGTATCCGCTTAGCAAAGAAGCAGCATTGGATTTGCACATGCGAGGACTGAAAATCTATTGTCTTCAAACAGATGGAACAAAGAGCGAGTACGCCAGTAGAGAAATGATTCAGGAGCATGAAGGGCTTTTCGGTGTCGAAAAAAGAGTATGGGATGCTTTGGAAGAAGATGAACCAGTTTATACAGAAGATATTGAGCCATTGCATGATCCTATGACAGTGATTGATAAAGGTACTGCTTTAAAATATTATGATGCAGGTGCAACGATTTATCTCATTACACCATTTTCACAGCTGATAGCGGCAAGCGAACGGATGGAAATTGAGAGAGGGGCTGATCATTTTCAGCTGTCAGTATATGAGCAGACATTGTTACAGGATTTGGAAATTGAGATGGAGAATCATCCGCAGTTGCAGTCATTAAAAGAAGCAAGGCTGTTACTTGGAAATGAGCATCGCTATGGCATTTACCAGTTTAAGGAAGGCTCTTTTGCAGAGACGTATGCTTTTATGAATATGAACTACATCATGGATCATAATATTACGATTCATAAAGAAGATTATAATCTTATTTACAGCGCAGAAATGCTTCCAAGTGATTCACTGGACGGGCTGTATGAGCGATTCAATATCGACAGGCCAAGAGATTTTACCGGGCATTCTATGTCAGTGGGAGATATTATCGTTGTAAATGACGAAGGAAATCTGACGGCATATTTTGTTGACAGTATCAGTTTTAAAGAATTGGATCAGTTCATTAATCTTGAAAAAGTTTTGCCGGAGAAGGAATCAGAAATACCGCAAAAAGAAGAATATAAGCCACTGACAAAAGTAGAAGAACTGGAGGAGCAGAATTATAATATGGTTGATAATGTGTTGAACAACGGATTTGGAGAGAAAGAGCGGAGAGAAGAAATCAGAAAAGCAGCAGAGAGCTATCAGCAGAAAACGGGAGCAACTATCACATTCTTTGCAGCTGTATGTGAGGAGTTTCCGTCTATGGGAAATTATTTTGACGGGCTTACCGTTGAACAGGTCACGGACAGATATAAGCAGATCTTGGCAGATCCGAGATTAAGCTATATGGGAAATGGAATGGGATTTGAGTTACACGATTCATCCCTTCCAGATTATCTGGATGGTCCGATGACTTTAATAAAAGGGCATACGATTTATGCGGATAACATTGATTCAATTTCATATTATCGTGAGCATCCATTGGTTCTGGAAGCAATACAGGAGCTTAGAGAGCGGTTCCCGGACTTTAAATATTTTATGACAGCACAGGAAAAGCAGGATATTTATCCGGAGCATATGACAGCGGAAGCAATCGCTTATGCGCTGGTAGACTTGGCAGAAGACTTTGATACTTATGAGTTCCGGGATAACGTTGATGATAAGGAAACACTGGTCAAAGAAATAGAATATGATCTGTATGCAGGACGTGGGAAAAAAGAATATTCCGGATTTTTAAAAGATGTGATGGACGAAAGTGATGAACTAAGTACAAAGGCACAAGTTCTTTTGCAGAGAATCAACGATTATTCCATTCCTGAAAAAAAGGATTTAGAGCCAATGGTAAAAATTGTATTTAGTGAATACAGAGAAATGGAAACCGGAAAGTATCTGCCGTTTAAAGAAGCAAATGAAAAACTTGGAGCATTGGATCAGACTTTCTTGAAGGAAAATCAGGCAAATGATAAATGGGATGACCTGTATTCGGTTGGATATATGGTGCTTTGTTCTATAGATTCAGAGATTCACAAGGTAACAGGAAAGATCATGCTGGGTACCGGTGAGGGCGATATCATTGAACATATGAAAGGAATTGAAGACCAGCGAGATGTCCAGAAACACATCTTACCTTACCTGTATGAATATTGTGGACTGGTAGAAAAATCTCCGGAAATTACTGCAGATGTAAATGAGAAAGAGCCAGCAGCTGATCATAAAGAGGTACAGTCAGAAGCCGTTATTGTAAAAAGCTCCGATAGATCAGCAGGAGAAAAAAAGAAATCCATCCATGATCGTCTGAAAGAGAACAAAGAAAAATTTGGTCAGAAGTCGGGAAAAGATAATCCACAGAAAGGGGTTGAGCTGACGTGAAGGCCGAAAGGTAGATAGATGAGAGGATACCAAACTTGAGAAAATCGAGTACAGGTATCCTCTTATTTTTTTGCTTAAATGGATTGCTCCGGATTTTCAGAGGATAATTCTGGAAGAATATCGGTGTCCTGGAGCATAGCAGAAAAGTTGCTTTGCACAATATGCAGGGTTCGCTGATCAGCTTGAAGCTGCGTGAGTTCTTTCTGGGTAGCTGCCAGTTCTGTTTCCAGTTGCTGAAGCTGCTTCTGCAATTTTTCCTGTGAGGGCAGTTTCTTTATCCCAAGATCAGATAATTCCTGAAGGGTAGTATCATGCAGCTGGTACTCTGCCTGATGTTGTTTCTGATATGCTTTTTTATCTGGAGCATCTTTTTCAGCAAGTAAAACAGTTCTGCAATGGCGGTAAACATCACAGCGTTTTTGGAGCAGCCGTTGTGCATCCAGCTGTTTATTCAGAGACTGTATTTTGGATTCTGTAGCTTGAATTGCATCAGCGGAATCAGCTACATGATTTTTAAAATCTTCATAATTCAGTAGATTATGTTCAGATAGATAGTTGAAAGTCCGGGCAGCTTCTTTCAGATTATTCAACTTTGCCCAGTGTTCAAATCCTGCTTTATTATGATCGGACAGGAAAGTGGTCATTTCAACGAAAAGCCGGACACGGTTATTTTTATTCTGAGGAGTGCGAGCCTTGCAACGACTTTTTTTAAGACGAGCCAGTAAATGATCATCTGCATAATAGGTTCCCAGTGTCTTCACATTGATAAAGTTGACAGCTCCTGGCGCACGGAACGCCAGGTACTTTCCCTGACGAGTTTCATAACCGGCTTCTTTCATCTTCAAAAGAAATTCATCGTAAGTCACCGATGTCCAGATGGCACGGTCAATCTGATATTTTAGTTTTGCCTTCCAGCTCTGTCCTCGCTTATATTCCATATCTTCTTTATAGGAACGTCCGGCTTCAGAAGTTGGCATAGAAGTAGACAGCCCATGTTCTTTGCAGATGCGGTTACTGATCTGGCAGAGTTTGTGGTAGGTGCGCTTGTTGGAAACATACTTATGATAATCTGTAAAGCTGGTGGCATTAAAAATCAAGTGGCTGTGAATATGTTTTTTATCTGTATGCGTGGTAAGCACATATTCATATTTTCCCTTCAGAACAGAATCTGCGATTTTGGTGCTGACCTCATGGGCAAGTTTGGGATCGGTGAGGTCATTGGGATGATAGGAGATGATCATGTGCCAGGCAAGGTTATCCCCCTTTTCCATGACATTATTTTTTCCCATTTCTGCTGTCATGGCAAATTCCAGATCTGCAGTTTCCGGAGAACAGCCAAACGAAGAGACGAGTTTTTGTTCATCCGTCTTATCTGGATTCGTGATATAGGCCACAGCCTTTTTCACTGTAGATTTGATTGGAAAGATCTTAATGTAAGCCATATCTTTTTCACCATTTCTTTCAGCTCTTCTATATCTTGCGGTGTGGCAGTACCTACGGTGTTTGCAACTTTGGCAAGCTGGTTGATGTTCACACCAATCTTGTGCATTTCCTGATATATTGCTTTCAAATAAGTGGTATCTGTATTGACAATCATGCCATCAATCGCCATCTTACGGAGATAGACACTCATATTAGAGGTCTTGGATAGAATCATCCTCTTGCGGATCATCTTCTTTTCCTCCGGAGTAACCCAGAGCAGTATCTGTACATCTCTTTTTCTGTTTGCCATATAAAAATCTCCTTTATGTTTTCATAAAATCGAGCGAAGCGAAGATTCCAAAAGTGGGGAGGGTCCCGCTTTTGAGGCGAATGCCCGGCAGTGTATATACACTGCCTGTCCCTGCTATTCTTAGCTCTCAGATATTAAATACAAAAAATCAAAGAAATGTTTATCTTCAGAAAAAAATTATGATCCGTATGATGCCGAAGAATATGATAATGCAGATGATTTCGCAGAAGAATTTGGGGATGGAGATTACGATGAGGGGTATGACGATGCTTATGATTACTGGGAAGAAAGAGATTAGGTGAAAATGGAGAACGAACAGATAGTAATAGAATTAAAAGAACTTTTGTATATGGAATTCAGGCGATATTTATATCGAAGGAAAGCAAATGTAACCGCCCAGAGTATCTTGCTGGCGATCGGGTATAACATAAACAAGCTTCATCATAAGATTCAGGCAGGAAGGACAGGGCGGTATTTATTTCCACTCAAACAAACCGCCTGATTTTGACAGGTCAAAAGTAAATCCTGAAAACGAACCTTTTTCCAGAAAAGGTTTATTAAAGTTCGCCTTCTTGTAGAAACAGAATGAAAGGAGAGAATATTTCGCCTTAAAAACGGCAAAAAGATGCTGCCGCACCTATGATTTCCTAATCATTGATGCGACAGCCCCGACTATAAGGAGATTTCCTTAACCTTCAATGGCAATATAACCATCTTTTTCTATTTTCTCAGGTGCTTTCTTTGGCACGGACAGTTTCAGAATACCATCTTCATATTTTGCATGAATGTCTTCTTCGCTTACTGCATCGCCTACATAAAAGCTTCGGCACATGCTGCCCGCATAGCGTTCACGCCTGATATAATTACCTTCTTTATCTTTTTCATCTTTATCCAGTCCCTTTGCAGCAGAAAGTACCAGATAACCATCTTTCAGCTGTACCTGAATCTCGTCTTTCTTAAATCCCGGAAGATCGACATCCAGTTCATAGCTACCGTCTGTTTCACGGATATCCGTTTTCATCATGTTCTGCGCATGTTTACCATAAAGCGGATTCTTCTTGCCCCAAAACTCATCGTTAAACGGGAAATTCATCCAATCATCATCAAATAAGTTTTCTCCAAAAATACTAGGCATTAACATAAGTCATCTCTCCTTTTCATGACAAACAAATCTATATTCAAGTCTTTCGACTGTTACTTACAATTATATTTAAAGGGTACTGCCCGAAATCTTCGGGCAACACCACGAGCTTTTTATCAATCAGATGTTATCATTATCATTCAATGGTTATATATTTCGGATCATTGGAAACTGGTTTTGCTTCTTTCTTCGGAACAAACAGTTTCAGGATACCATGTTTGTATTCACCTTTAATGTCTTCCTGAGTCACTTCTTCGCCTACATAAAAGCTTCGCTCGCAGGCTCCTGCGTAACGTTCACGTCTGATGTAGTGTCCCTTCTTATCTTCATCGTCTTCATCCAGACCTTTTGCTGCACTGACAGTTAAGTAACCATCTTTCAATGCAACTTTGACTTCATCTTTCTTGAAGCCAGGAACATCAACAATCAGTTCATAACCTTCCGGTTTTTCCTTAATATCTGTCTTCAGGAGATTCTGTGCTCTTCTTCCGTACAGCTTCTTTTCCGCTTTCTTCTCATCTTTGTCATCATAATAGAATGGTGTAAAGAAATCATCAAATAAGTTTTCTCCAAAAATACTAGGCATTAACATAAGTCATATCTCCTTTCAAAAGCTCCCTAGATCTTCACGATCCAGTCTGCTGTATTATCATTTCTAGTTCTTCGAACATCTGGAATACCTTTTCTTTTATCTCTCTTCCTTTGTTCTATCTGTAATATAACACGCATTATTAGCACTGTCAAGATGTGAGTGCTAATTTTTTTGTGAAGATTTTGTGAATGATTTTGTGAAACTTGTGAATGTGTTTTGTGAACGCTATAAGCCATGCAAAATGGTGAAAAAAGACGCCCTGCAAGTTTACTGTTAATGCATCAGCCTTTTAAAATTAGCCAACTACTTTTCCAAAAGTTTTTAAGGTGGAGCCGGAAGTGACTTGGATAGGAGCATATTTTTTATTTAGAGAAATAAGTTGGATACCGCAATCAGATTGATGATATTTCTTTACATAAGCATCACCATCGAGGAAAAAGACACCGATTTCTCCTTCTTCAAGAGTTTCTTGTTTATGAATCCAGATGATCTGTCCATCCAGATAGAGAGGCTCCATACTGTCACCACATATGATGTTGTTCCGAAAGAAGAAATTGCTGAATTTGAAGAGCTTATGCGCAAAACCATAGCTGACATTGTATCAGAAGCCAGTAGCGTTGCCTGTTGGGTGTATGTGCAGAAATATGTGAAGCACAAAACCCTAAACGAAATGCTGCAAGAATTGCCAGACGTAGGTCAATTCATCCTAGCTATGGATACCTGCTTTGAAAAACTGATGGAGAAATAATCTAGGAAAATAGTTTAAAGTTTACATGTTATGATCATGTATGAAGTTGGAACAAAATAAAAGATTGTGCTATACTATTGTTCAAGAAAAAAACTCATTGACATATTTCAATCTATTTAGGAGGATAAACGATCATGTGTACAGCAGCAACTTATAAAACAAAAGATTTTTACTTTGGACGAACCCTCGATTATGAATTCTCTTATGGTGATCAGATAGTAATTACACCACGTAATTATGCGTTTAATTTTCGCCATGTTGGCGATATGAAAAATCATTATGCAATTATTGGAATGGCTCATGTTGCAGAGGATTATCCTTTGTATTATGATGCTATGAATGAAAAAGGAGTGGCAATGGCAGGACTGAATTTTGTCGGAAATGCTGTTTATGCCGCGATTAAGCCAGATGTGGAAAATATTGCACAGTTTGAATTTATTCCTTGGATTTTAAGTCAGTGTTCTTCTTTAGTTGAAGTTCGCGAGCTTCTTGAACGAATTAATATTGTTAATACTCCTTTCAGCGAGCAATTGCCATTAGCACAATTACACTGGATCATTTCTGATGAGAATGAGTCAATTACGGTAGAATCTATGTCAGATGGTTTGCATATTTATGATAATCCAGTAGGAGTGCTTACGAATAATCCGCCATTTCCACAGCAGATGTTTCAACTAAATAATTATATGTATTTATCTCCTAAACAGCCCAGAAATACTTTCTGCGAAAATTTGGCTCTTGATGCATATAGTAGAGGTATGGGAGGATTAGGTCTTCCGGGAGATCTCTCATCTTCCTCACGCTTTGTACGTGTAGCTTTTACAAAGGTAAATGCAATTTCAGGTGAATCAGAGGAAGAAAGCGTTAGCCAATTCTTCCACATTCTCGGATCTGTGGATCAGCAACGAGGATGTTGCGAAGTAGCGGATGGAAAATATGAAATCACATTGTATACGTCGTGTTGTAATGTTACAAAAGGTATTTATTATTACAATACTTATGAAAACCATCAGATCAGTGCAGTAGATATGCATGTAGAAAATCTGGATAGTGATAAAATGATTTGTTATCCAGTAATTCAAGGAGAACGAATCAA